>ODAJ012133696.1_pt1 | contig 29879 bp, 40 predicted proteins | sample 1539241 | NCBI WGS metagenome assembly ODAJ01 (sample SAMN02144231, study PRJEB22623) | gut metagenome | biome: sheep rumen | host: Ovis aries | place: New Zealand
GTTTCATCCTGCTGGATAGAGTCGATAATGTCGATAATTTGTTTGCACTCATCTATGCGTATTGGGCTAATTGTGTCGGAAGACAATTCCTTAAACAAATCCAACCTATCGATAATCTTTTCCCGCAGGCGGTCTGCGTCAATGTATTTAATCATTGAACCCTCCATACATTTTGTTTTCCGTGATTTCAAAATAAAGTTGCTCAAACTTGTGTTGCACATCTTTGTCTATTCCGATTAAATTCCCACGAACTATTCTTGCGAATCTTTCAGCAACACTTTCTTGCTCCTGCTGGAGAGATTCAATAAGGGAAAGAATATCATTGTCTTCAACGGCATTATGTCCGAAGCAATCCGCAACTTTAGCGAGTTCAAGGTTCTCGGACATCCGCCTTTCTATCTCGGCAATCAGTTTATTCGCTGGAATGTATTTCATAGGCTAAGATAGTTTTTGAAGGTCGGTTAATAGAGAATAGAAAACAGGATATACATATCTTGAATCCCCATCAAGTTCATGGTCTTGAAGCCATTGTTTTAGTGTTCCAATTTGCACCTTGCTGGGCTTCCAATTTTCAACGGAACGCTTCAACTTGCAGTTCTCGCAATACTGAGGTGGACGGAGGGATTTGATCCAAGCAATTTTCTCATCATAACACTCTTCAAGCCCCTTGTAGAGTGCTTTCGTGACTTTATTTTTTTTGGCAGAAACAAGACCCTCTTTCTTTTGATATTCAACATCATAAACAAGCTGATTTCGCATTCTCTCATCTTCCTCGCTCCACCCTGCGGGCTTCTGCTCATTGGGAATTTCCCTCTCATTCCCATTAGCTCCCTTCTGCTCTTTCTGCTTTTCCGAGTCAAGTGAAGCATGAGCGACCTTTGGTTTCATTTCGTTCTTGGCAATAGCATATCCTGCTTGGTATCCACAATCATATCCATAACAAAATCCACGATCAAAGTTTCCTTCGGTGTTAATTTTATGCTTTTCGAGCCAAGCGACCCATTCGTGTTCTTGTTTCTCTGACACTCCGTCTGCCTTATACAAAATATAGTGTATTATCTCTTTCCTTACCCTCTCGCTCTCCTTCATCTCCGGGAAAATCTCTTCCAGAGGCTTCCCGGCTCGCGCCTTCGACAGCGCTTCTTCATACTTTCCCATGACAATTACGCCGTCCTCATTTCGGTAGGGATGTGGTATTGCATGACGCGTGTCATCTCGCGGCGTGATGAATCCATCGGATCAACGGTCTCCACCCACACCCATCGCTTCTGGATCTCGGTGTGGCCGTCGTTGTTGATCAGTTCGGATATGCGTGTGGCAAGTTTTGTTGAGCCGCAGAGGTTGATCGCCTCCATCGGCGTGAGGCTTCCTCCCGCCTGGAGATATGCAAGGATGCAGGCTTTCTGCGTCCGCATTCTTCCATGCCCGTTGTTTCTTCTTCTCATAATTGTAGATGTTTAGTTTGTGTGAGTTGTGTAGTTTCGTACTGTAGTGTTTTGCAGCCGTAGGCTGCGATCAATGGCCGTAAGATTGGCAGGAATCTGTCTATCTCACGCTCAATGGTGTCCCGCAGGCCGTCCGCGATATATAGCGTGAATCTACCGCCCTGCGTCTCATACCGGACGCCATCGTCAAGTGCCGCCATCCTGACGGGGAATGGCGCTCCGATGCCGATCAGCAGATCGTATAACTTCCGCCAGGCCTCCAGGAATGTTCGGACGAAGCGCGGCCTCTGCTGCGGCTCCTGCTTCCAGCGTGCGATCACGGATTCCTTCTCCACCTTGCTCATCGCGTCCCATTTCTTGGCCGCCTCCGGCCTGTTGTTGTACGCGACAAGCTCCTCGTACTCGTTGCCAGGCGAAGGCCAGTTTTTTTCGAAAAAAAAGTAAGAAACGATTTTTTCTTTTTCTTCTTCTTGGGTTATCTCCTCACCGCCCGGTGAAGGAGATAAAGAGAAAGAATAATTTACTTTACTTTCCTTTTCTTTTCTTTTCTTTTCTTTGTTGCATTCTTTCCGTGTTAACACCTCCTCATGCGCGGTTTCTCCAGAAGAAACCCCGGTTTCCTCCGCATTAATTGGTGTTTCTTCCGAAGAAACCCCGTCTTCAAGTAACGAATACTCCTTAACGCGGCAGGAGCTCTTGCTCTTTTCCTTGATAATCGCGTATTGCTTCTGAATTCCTCTCGACGTGAGGATCCCGTGCTTATCGAACATCTCCCTCGACAGCAGTCCGACGTCGAAACACTTGTCAATGACGTTAGCCACATAGGCCTCGTCCATGGCGAGTTCATCCGCGATGTCGAATGTGAGATCCTCGTCCCATGCGACATAGTATCCCTCCTTGAAGATCATGCACATCACCTGGATATAGACCAGGGGGGCTGCGGAGTCCGTGAGCCTCCGCAGCTTCTTCACCTTCCTATCGGAGATGAACCCCAGTTCCAGCCGTGTGTATTCAAGTCCCTTCTCTTGCGGTCTTGCCATTGTAGTGAGTTTATTCGGGTATACACTGCGGTTTGAGTTCCATCCGCGTCCATGCGGGGAACTTTGCCTGTATGATGCCGCTGGCATCCTCTTCAGCATAGGTCTCGAACCCGGGCCAGGAGTCCGTGGCCTTGCTCTGGCTGATGATATCCATGGCCTGGCGGTACTTATACTTGCCGCAGGCGAGGTCCTCCGCGTCGAGCCAGAGGAGGAAGCACTGATACGGGATGCATGTCTGCGCGACCAGCATCAGCGTGCCGGTGAACTTTCGGCCGGTGATCTCACTCGCCACTTGGAGGTACATCCCTTCTGCGAGGTCGTAGCGGTACTTCGCCGCATCGCGCATGAATCCCTCGATGCTCGTCGCGGATGTGGTCTTGACACTCATGATGATGTTCGCCCCTACCTGTTCCTCCAGGAGCATGCAGTCCGGACGGATCTTCACCTTGAGCCCCGTCGACTCATCCTTCCCGTACATCGACACCTCGGTCCGGCCATTGGCCACAAGACGCGGGATGATCCCGCCGCCGTAGGTCTTGTAGGAGATATGGACGATGTCCACGACCTGCTTCATGTCCGGGTCGATGAACGTGTAGCCCTGATTGCGAGCGGCACATTCCATGTCGTAGAGGACCTCTTTCAGGTCGTTCATGTTCATGTCCGCGAGGAACTGGTCCGGGGCGATGCCCAGCAGCTGCCAGTAGTAGTTGATCAGCGTCTGGATGCCGGCCTTGCTGCTCCTGTTCCCGTTCTGCGGCAGGACCTTCACCTTCGCGAACTTTGACGGCTCGAGGAAGGCAGAATGGATGAACGTGCCGAGCGTGAAGTGGCTCTCGTCCTTGGCGTGTAGATCCTCGTTCTTGTAGATGAGATAATGGCGGGGCGATTTTAAGGCCTCTTTCAGGGCGCTGGACGACTCCCCCCTCGCGGCAAGGTACTTTTCCATCTTGTCCTGCACGACGCGCCCATGGACGCTCAGAGCCTTGCAGGACGGGCGTTTCCCACGGCACTTGGCCGGGATGTCGGCGGCGAGCCACTTGAACTGCTCGAAGTCCAGGTAATCGTTCCGGTCGAAGCTGAGCTCTCCCGTGCCCAGCTCCGTCTCCTCGGCGGATGCCTCCGAGAGGTCGAAGGCATTGAATCCGAGGTTTCTGCGTACTTCGTTCGCGTCCATCACTTTTTGAGGATGATGCGTTTGACACTCCAACTGTCCGCGAACTTGCCGGACGTTGTCTTTTTCTTGCCGAGATAAGTGATCTCGAAGGCGTCTCCCGTATTCAGGAAGCGGGCCATCTGCTCGAACTGGCCGACCAGTCGCGCGCTACCGTTGCGGATCAGGCGGAAATTGTCCTTCCCCGCCGCCTCGACGAAGCGGACCACGTTCAGGTCGCGCTCTTCGCCCGTGGCCTGGTCGAGGACGCTCTGCGTCGAAAAGTCGTAGAAGAAGACGCGCTTCGATTCGCCTTCGCGTTCCGGTGACCAGTAGTCGCCTACCAGCTCGATGGGTTCGACTTCGCACTCCGCGAGGTTCGGGAGCGTTGACAGCGCAGGGAATCCGGCTACCGCACTGGGTGCCGCCTGCTGGAGTTCTTGGTTCTCTTTCATTGTGTTTTTGTTTTTGGTGGATAATGTTCAAATAAGGGCGGCGATAGGCGTTCCGCCCGGGTGGCAACTACCATTAATACATACAATACGCTATGGCCTATCCTTTATATGCTTTGTTGTTGGATTCAAATCCCGCGAGGCCGTAACTACGGCAAAAAGAAAAACCGTTTACCTCGCGGTTGGCCCATCCACCGCCGGGGGAGTTATCAGCGGTGCAAAGGCGGATGATATTCGGGATAATGATTAATACTCTCCCCTCTGCCGGTTATCCGCGAGCTATTGACTGCTTACCCGCAGACAACCGCGCAATGTCAGAACAGCGTGTCGGAATCCGCCCGGAAGAGCTGGGTGAAGATGCCTTCCAAGACCTGGACGACGATGCTGTTGCCGGCCATCTTGTATTGCTGGCTTTCGGAGATGGCCATCTTCTTTGCCATCTTCTCGTCAACCCCCTGGGGGAGAACCCACTCGCCGTTTTCGTTCAGCACATAAGGGTAGTGCTGGATGAGGTCGATGTCTGAATCGGAAACCGCCATCAAGCGCAGGCACTCTTTTGGGGTTAGCTTACGAATACGATAGATTTTACCCATTTTTACGATGTATTTTCATATGACAACTTCTACAGAGAATCATTATGTTCTCTGGTGTATTGTTCTTGTAATCGAAGTCTTTATGGTGAACATCGATACTTTTTGATGACCCGCATAGCTCGCATTTCTTCTCCTTCCCAAGAATATCGTAAGCGAGATGGAATGCAGAAAGGTGTGCCGGTCGATAGTCTTGCTCTGTATGACCGACCTTGATGAAAGCCTTCCGCATACAGACGCGGTTGCAATACTTTCTCCTTGTAAATGCGGCCAGGTCTTCCAGCCGACCAGAGACAAATCGAACTCGGTGCATCCTCGCCCCGCAGTAGGCGCAACGCTTTTCGGGATCAGGCTTTATCATTGACTTGTAGTGTTCTTCTCTCGTCATTTTCAATCACTATAATTTTCGGTTGTACTCCGCTGTGCGCGCCGCAGCAGATGCAGGGAGATACCCCCCCCCTATCAAGGTGGCCACGCCGTACTTGTAGTATCCGGCGAGGATGGTGGATGCGTTGCCCTGGTTATCGGTGTTCATCGGAATCCTCTTCATAGACGATCAGCCATAGGGGGGGGCTTTGTAGTCGTTGGCGAGAATGGTGTGGGCGACGTCGCTCCAGCTCGTCTTGCCGTAGGCCCGGCGTGGGTCCATGGCCTCAAGGGCGGTCACTATCTTCATAGATTTCTACCACTCCGGTTACGGAAAAGCCGTCTCTCATTCCGAGAAGCTCGCGGGTGAAGTTCGTCCAAGCCATATGGCAATATGTCGCCTTGATGCACTTGCAACACCCCCCCCCATCCACGTTAATCGGCCTCGATGAGAGCTTTCTTTTCATCGTCAAGCTGTTCGACGAATTGATTCACCTTGTCTTGCGGAAGGTAATACTTCTCATCAACCTTGTCCTCCAGCATATCCTTGAGCCGTAGTTTCAGCGGGATGGGTTGCGGGAAGTTGAACCAGGCGTCACCGAGGATGCTTACCACGAAGATGCGCTCGCGGTTCTGCGGGATTCCGTAGTCCTTCGCGTTCAGAACCTGGGCGAAGTTCGTGTAGCCGTAGGACTGAAGCTCGTCGCACCACTTGTGGAAGAGCGGTCGGAACTTGTCGGATACCAGCGCCTTGACATTCTCCATGATCAGGTACTTCGGCTTCTTCTTGAGTACGGCGTAGCGCGTCCACCAGAGGATGGAAGAGCGGGTTCCGCTGCCTTCCTCCCCGCCCGCTTGCTTACCAGCATTGGAGAAATCAGTACAGGGTGTGGAATAAAATAGGAGGTCGAAGTCATCGACGAGGTCCCAATCGATCTTCGTCATATCACCGAGGTTCTTCCCGGCGAGCTCCGGAAACACGGCGTTGTGGGCGCGGATGGCGTAGGGGTCGATCTCGCTCCACCCTATGCACTCATAGGGGATGCCGAGGTTTCGGATAGCCATCAGTTGGCTATCATATCCGCTGCACAAGGTTACTACCCGCAGCGGATTATCCGGGGTGTATTTCCATTCCATATTACATTTCCTCAATTCTCATAATTGCGGACGGGGCAGGACTCGAACCTGCGACCTTGTCTACGTGCAGCTTAACTGCTCGAACCGACTTACGACACGCTCTAACCAACTGAGCTACCCATCCAAAAATCGATTACCAACCCCATCCACTTCTCGGACGGAATAAGAGAAGGAAGAGCAAATCAGCCAAGACGGGATTGCTTTGGATAGCACCGCCCAGTTCTGGCATTACATCCGTCATCTTCTCCGGCTGCTCGAAGCATTCTTTAGCAAAGACGCCCATCTCGTCCTTTAACAACTCTGCCGCTTCTTCTGCGGTTTTCCCGTCCGCTTGAAGTCGCTGATACTTTGCTTGTATTTCTTTCCAGTCCATAACTTCTAATTAAAAATCGGTGCGATATTTTATGCTTATCTTATCACAAGACCCATTTCAGGCCAACTACCGCTTGGAAGTCTGACTCAATGCTTCCGCGCAGGGCGGATTCCGACCGCCATCTTCGCACCGATACGCCGCCGTTAGTGCACTCCTGGGCAATTACGCCGTGGTCTGTTGCCAAACAAGGTCTCCAGAGTTGCGTAAACACGTCCTGCGGTGACAAATCTACGGCTTCCACGTAGCAAATCGCAACCTTGTAGGCTCATGGGCTCACGCGGCGGCAATCCTACTATAGCCCATTTTTCGGCGTGCTCCTATCTGAGTTTTATAAGGGCTTTAGACCTTGCGGCAGATGCCGCGCCCATTAGAGCTGCTCGCCGTCCGCTATGTACGACTGCCGCACGATTCGGTCGTGGGGGAAGATGCTTACCATAGTCAGTCGCGGCCATTGTTTCCAGGCTGCGGATAAGGCCAATCGCGCCTCTCGGCTGGATTGGAAGGGAGTGTAGTGTCCGTGTGTGTGTCTCGACGGGGGATTGCGTCGCTGTTTCCTACTCCTCGCACATGAAAGAACTATTTTCCGGCAATCGCGGGAGCCGGTGGACCCGAATCACTATCTCTTCACCTTGTTGAGGTAATCCTGCACCGCCAGGCCGATGTCGTTGCGGAGTTTTCGGATATCATCCTTGTCCTTGAAGATGAGGGATAGCTCGTCTTCTCCACCGATATTGACGGTAATCCGAACACTCCGCGCGCTTCGGATCATCTCCACGAAGTGACGATCAACCTGACTAAGCATGGTGCCCATCCTCCTCTTTCCTTTCGCGCATCGCCCCGTACATAGCCACCGCGAGAATCACGTAGAACGTGGCGGTGATGAAGCAGTGCGGCTTGTAGAATCCGGCGGCGATGCATGCCGCCGCACCGACGGTGCTGATGGCGGCAAGCGCCTTCTCGATTATTGTGAAGAGTCTCATGATGCATTACTTTTGGGTTCGAAATCCTTGCATTGGCTGACATCATCCATCGTCAGCTGCTCTATCAGCGATTTCGGTTTTTGTTCGAAATCCTTGCATTGGCTGATATCATCCATCCAGCCGAATCCATTCTTCTGGCAGTACGGGTCTCGTCCATAGTACGACCAATGCCACTTGAACAGTTTGCAGTCGGTGCAGTCCATCTCACGCCCTCCTATCTTTCTTCCGGCCCTTATTCGCGAGTATCATGTCGACCTCCGATGCCGGGATGCCGCTGGTCTTCTTACCCGGGATTGGCACTACGCAGATGTAGTGGTTCTTCACCCAATTGTTGATGGTAGACACGGCGTATCCCGTTAAGGCCGCGACCTGCGACTGGGTGTAGATTGCCGCCTGCCGCCCTTCGATACGGGCGACCCGATTCTCCAGCTTACCCATCCTTGTCTCGATGAGTTGCGTCATCTTGCGGCAGAGTTCCGTCATTGCCAGATATGCTTCCTGTTGCTGGTCCATTGTATTGTGTTTTTGTTGTTGCCTTAAAAAAGGAGGCGGCCGGCTGCACATTTACTATTAACCACTATCCCCTTGCCCCGGCCGCTCTCCCATCTATCTGATCCGCGTAACGCGGCATCCGTCAAGGATACCCTTCTCCGTCACGATGAAGTCGTACCCCCTCTTCCTGAGATTCGTCACGGCCACGCGGATTGACGTCGTCTTGAAGACGCGCCGCTTGATCTCTTCCTCCTCACCGATGGTCATTGCCATCAGCTGCTCTATCAGCGATTTTGGTTTTGTAAACATTTTTGTATCTTTGCACTCTTCGCCACTTTTATTAGTGGCGGTAATTGATTTCGGATACAAAGTTATGAAAGATTTTCATAACTGCAAATATTTTTATGAGAAATTTTATAAATAATATTAATACATGGAGACAACAAAAGATCGGCTCATTCGGTTTATAGAGCACAAAGGGCTGAGCAAGAACAGATTTGAGAAGATCTGCGGCCTATCAACGAGCTATGTCAACAATATTAGCCAATCGATCCAACCAAAAATGGTGCAGAGAATTTCTCATAAATTCCCAGAGCTAAATACCGGCTGGTTGCTAACCGGCGAAGGCGATATGTTGAAAGGAACCGAACAAACGCGGCCTGGTGTTGGTATCCCCCTCATCCCCAACGAGGCCTTCGCGGGGTATGGTGCCTACCAATACAGCGATCTTCCGATAGAGGAGTTCTACCAGATTCGGGAATTCAGCAACGCAAGTTTCCTGCTGCGCGTCTCGGGGGACTCGATGTCACCGAAGTTCAAGAGCGGAGACCTTGTTGCCTGCAAGAAAGTAGAGGAGGTGACATTCTGGCAGTGGCATCGTGTCTATGCCATCTGCACGAAGAACCAGGGCATCCTGATCAAGAGGATCGAGAAGGGCGACACGCCCGACACCGTAACCTGCGCATCGGAGAATCCGGCATACGATGCGTTCGAACTTGGGCGCAGCGAAATCATCTCGGTGGCGCTGGTGCTGGGCGGAATTGTAATCGAATAACATAGATAGCCTATGAGACCCCATCTTTTTCAATTGCTTGACGCCCAATGCGGTTTCAACCCCCTGAGGGAGCACCAAGAAACCGCTGTTTTTCAGCGGTTTTTTGTGTTTTTGCTCAAAACCAAGGCGTTACAGACTCCCATTTTGTATAATTCTTCCACATTTTTTCGTTTTTTTACACCATTTTCCATTATTTTGGACCCCAACAGGGGACTGTGGCTGGTCGCAGCGGAGATTGAACCCTTGCGATTTGGCTATCCCGCGACGATTGCTCCGGAGGCCGATTTACAGTTCAATCCCCACGAGGGTTACACGCCCGGTCCCCAAAAACAACACCGCTATGACGACACTCTTCATTCTGCGCACACACAGCGATAGCGCGCCATCCACAATCCAGCTCCGCATCCGTGACGGAAAAGACCAGATCAAACTCGCAACCAAGATCCAAGTATGGGCACGAGACTGGGACTCCGCCAGCCAGAAAGTGAAAGCCTCGGACTCACTCCATATGCAGAAGAACGCAGAGCTCTCATCCTGGAATACGGAAACACAAAAAGCCCTGCTTCGACGCGACGATGAAAAACTTTCTCTCCAGGATGTCAAGGACATCATACTGCAGGCGAAGAACCGCCGCCCGGACCGAAAGGGAGATAATACCTTCCTGGAGTATTATAGGCGATGGGCCACGACGAAGACGGAGACGAAGCGGGTTCTCAAGGCCCAGGATCTCACGACCTGGAAGATACTCTACGAATTCCGCAACCAGATTGGGTTCTATGATGTAGATGGCCGATTCTATGAAGATTTCTGTCGATGGATGGACGAAGTCAAGAACTACAAGGCCAACACGAAGGGAACACAGATCAAGAACATCAAGGCCGCCATGAATGCTGCCTATAAGGAAGGGTTGCATGATAACACGTCGTTCCTCCAGTTCAAGAAGCCAAAGGAGGAGGTGGACAATGTCTACCTCACGCAGGACGAGTTGGACGCGCTCTACAACCTCCCGTTGGTCGGTTACAAAGCGAAGGCCCGCGACATCTTCCTGGTCGGATGTTACACCGCGATGCGCTGGTCGGACTTCTCCCGCCTGCAGGAGAAGGATATCACCGGAGACACAATCTATTTCACCCACAAGAAGACGGGATACAGGGTGTCGATTCCCCTGCACCCCATCGTGGCCGAGATCCTCTGCCGTTACGGCGGTGCCGTGCCGAAGATCTCGGAGCAGAAGCTCAACGCTTATATTAAAGAGGTATGCCGCGATGCAGGCATCACACAGCCTGTGACAAGGGTGTATTGCAAGGGCGGCGTCCGCGTGGAAGAGGTCAAGGCGAAGTGCGACCTCGTATCGACCCACACCGCCAGGCGGACGGCGGCAACCAATATGTATATGTCCGGATTGCCGGCCTACAACATCATGCTGATCACCGGCCACACCAGCGAGGCTACCTTCCGGAAGTACATCAAGTTCGAGAAGGAGCAGAACGCCGAACTGATGCGTGACAATCCCTACTTCAAGAAGCGATAGTTTTGAAAAATTACTTGCTTTTATCCCTTGATTTTTATATATTTACGCTATGGAAAATCAGGATTTTATTCAAAAAATATCGCTACCAGGAGAAGAATGGAAAGACGTTGTTGGATTTGAGGGAAAATATATCGTCTCATCTATCGGCCGAGTCGCCGCCCTGTCGTTTCCGATAAATGCAGGCTCGTTACATTATTGCAGACAACCTCACTTACTAACAACAAGGAGATACTCTAGTGGGTATGTTTACACAGCACTTTCTTGTGGGAAGAACCGCTCCAGAGGAATTTCTGTTCACCGCTTGGTAGCCACAGCCTTCCTGCCAAATCCGAATAATCTCCCACATATTAACCATAAGGATGAAAATAAAAGCAATAATCGGTTAGAGAATCTTGAGTGGTGTACGGTTAGCTATAATGTAAATTATGGAACATGTCTTGAGCGACGGATACAAACGAACAAACTAAATGACTTAAACTGCAAAAGGGTGGCAATGCTCGATGACAACGGGGAAATAATCCGTGTATACAAGGGATTAAGATATGCAGCGGACGAGATACGCCGAAACTATTCAGCAATATCGTTCGCGATTAAACATCAAACTAGATGCGCAGGACACCATTGGGCCTTTGTTTAATTGCATTTCGAGCAACCCATTTTACAGATTATATCAATTAACGACTGCATGGAATCCCCCGCCAAATAAGCAGGGGACTCCGAATCTAAATCTATCCCAAGGCTTTCGGCAATAGCTACACTCAGATGGTAAATCTCGTGAGCCGTAGTATTTACGAACTCCGCTCCGCTGCTGGTCGGCCCGATGAATACGACGGCCCGCGTGATCTCCAGGTTGGCGAAGGTGAATCCGCAGTTCTTGCGGTCCAGCACGAGCAGGTTCCTGGCCTGACGCAGTGCCTTGTCGGAAGCTCCGCAGTCATAGGCGTATTCGAGGACCTCTTCGATGTCATAGCCTTCCCGTGCAAAGAGGAAATCCACCTTCCACCGGCCTATGTATAGTACCTTGTGTAGCATCAGATCATGTCCTCCCACGGGATGTCAATGCCCTTGGCCATGCAGTTGACATAGAATTCATCGAACGCCCGCGTCGGATTGCCGTCCGGATCGTCGATGTAGTCGCGCACGAAGTTCGCGAGCCGAATCTCGTCGGTGATCGACGAGCCGAAATAATCGCTCATCGCCATGCACCAGACGTAGATGGGGTCGTAGTACCCTTCCGTCCTCTTGAGCTGAATCCCATAGGCCTTCATGATCTCGTCCATCTTCTTCCGCTCCGGGATCTGGATTTTCTTCCCGTCGCGGCTCTTCATCATGCCGACAGCCCACTCGAGCATCGGCTTGCTGAAGTGATGCCCGTGGCTGGACAGATAGGCATCCATGCCCTTGGGGATGATATCGTAATAGTCAAGTCTTTCCATCGTGATTGTTCTTCTTGGTTATCGAATAAGGGGCGGGTCTCCCCGCCCCCGTTCCGGTTAGCGATAGCGTCCCATGCTGTCGCGGCCACGGCGCTCGTCCATCTCGTCCCACTCGGGACGGCGGCGGTAGCTGCTGCCTCCGCGATAAGAGCCATGCTCACCATAGCCGCCACGTTCTCCGAACTGCTCCTCCATATCCTCGGTGAGGGCGCAGATGGTCTCGATGGCTTCCTTGGCCATCTTGACGGCCTCCTTGTATTCGCGGTACTCGTCGCCACCGCGCTTCAAAATAGTGATGAGTCCCATTGTTATTCCTCCTTTGATTTAGCTCCAAGGACCTCTGAGAGCATCCGTTTCATCTCCTCCAGTTGTCCGCGCATTTCGGACATCTCCTTCTCGCGCTGGACGTCACGCTTGATCTCCGGGTTGTTTTCCATCCTCAGAGTCTTGTACCCTGCCAGCAGTTTTTCCTTGGCGGGGACAGTAGCGAGATCCTGCTCAAACGCATTGATGGCGGTGTCCAACTCGCGATAGGCGGCGGCACTGTCAATCGCCAGATACATCCCTTTTGCTGGGAAGTCCGCAACTACTCCGTTGGCGGGAAGCCCCACGAACGGGATCGATTCATTGCCGACCTGGACAGTAAGGTCCGTGACCAACCCGTTGAACATAGCCATCGGCTGGTTCGGGTTGTAGGTAGGCATGTGGGTATTAGCAGAGACCACCTTGCCTGTTACGATGCGCGGCGGCTCATTCCGGTAGAAGATAGAGACGGATGCTCCGTTTGTCAATCCTTGGAACATATTGTTGTGAGTTTATTGTGAATGAATACCTACGCCGTAGCGGGCGCAAGCGGTGAAGTGAGCTGCAGGATGTTATTGAACCAGTCGTACCATAATTCAATGACGCCGGTGCCGGCGAGATCCGCAGCGGTTACGGGAGCACCCCCGAAGAATGTGATGGGTTTTGTCGTGCCGTTCAGGGTGATCTGTACGGGCAGTGTCCCGGTCGTACCTTCGGGGATGGCATTGGTGATTCGGATTGCGAACTTCGTGATGCGCGGTATGCGCCGGAATCCGAGAGCGAAGTTCACGGATGCTTCCGTCACCGACACACCTTCGGTGGCGATGTACGGGATGCCGTTGACATTCGTCGTTACGTTAACATTGCAGCCGAACATACAATTCCCTCCCGATTTAGAAGTTGAAGCCGCCGAAACCCGGGAGGCCGGCACCATACAGGCCGTTGAATCCGCCCTGGTAGTAGCCACCACTGACATACGGGGTCGCATTCAGCGCAACAAGATTCGGATACTGCACGCTCACGGTCGAAGGCTGCTTGCATTTGATGTCGTCGACATCCTTCTGGAGCGGAGCGATTACCGAGTTGATGTAACCCGTGATGGCCGCCGTCTGCTGAGCATTGTCAATCTGGCTGCGGAGAGCCGAGTTGGTGGCGAGCAGGCCATCGATCTTCTCCTGCATGTCGCGTTCCCTGGCATCGCAGAACTCCTTGACCATCGTGGTCTTGAGGTCTGCAATAGCATCGACGGTACGCTGACCGCTGCCGTTGATTGCAGTTCCAAGGGCGTTGGTCTGTTCCAGAGTGCGGATCTGGTTCTCATAACCCTGCGAGGTGATGAGCTGCTTGTTCTCACAGCAGCACTGGCACAGCTGGCTGGCGAGCGAAGCGTTGCCGCTCTGGATGGCATTGATGATCTGCAGGGAGGACATGCCCGTCTGCGCAGTCAACGTGGCGATGCCATCGCGGATGGCGCTGACGCCGCTGTTGACGAGGTTGAAGTCCTGGCCGAGCATCGTCGAGAGGCTCGCAATCGCGGCACGAGAAGCCTCGCCGTTGGAGTTGATTGCGTTCATCAGCAACTCGCGACCGCTGTCGTTGTTGATCTGGTTGGAGAGGAACCCGGCACCGGCACCGCCGCCGAAACCGTTTCCGAAGCCGCCGAAGCCGCCCCAACCGTTACCGAAGAGTAGGCCGAGGAAGAATCCAAGGATTCCACCACCCCAGCCATTGTTGCCGAACAGCCCGCCACCGTTCTGGGCGAGCATCCAAGCCGGCACACTACCCCCGTTCTGTTCGGGAGTGTAAACTACAGTAGATTCTGCCATAACACATAATTTTTAATGGTTCGTATGGCAAAATTCAAAAGAAAACGCCCGCTACGGAAGTAACGGGCGAGATATAGTTTACTTATTGAATATTAGCGCTTTGCGCGCCAACTATCTGGGATTATCTTCCGGAAGGCGTGGAAAGGATACAGGACTACGTTACGCTTGGGTTTCTCGATCATTCGGCGCTTGATTACGCTGCTGACGGCATCCTTGGACTTGCCGTAGAATTCTGCGAAGTCGTCCAGCGTGCCATCGATGTCCATATGCTCGACGAACATCTTGTATGCGGCTTTCGCCTCGCGCATCGTGCAGTCATCAAGACGCATGTCGTAATATCGGAGGATCATCCTCAGTTCTTTCTTGATGTCTATATCATTTTTCATCCGATGCAAAGAAATGAATATAAGCAGATAATAGGAAGAATATCACCGCGAACGCGAGGATAGAATGGATAACGATGATCTCTTCTTGCGTGAAGGTGAGCACGAAGCTGTCTATGTATCCTTCGACCTGCGAGACTGTCGGGAATAGGCATGCTGCTTTGTGCCAGACGCAGAGTTTGAAGAGCCTTGATGCGATAAGCATACCCACCGTTGCGATGGGACTCGCGCTGAAGAGAGTGTCGGCAGTGCACAAGATCCCATCATCAAGGAATTGGCCGGCCAACAAGTAGACCGCGAAGAAGAAAAGGTACACAAATGGGACGATCTGCGCGATTCTCGTAGCCTTGCGGAGTATGGCGAACGCTTCCTTAACGGCGCTTCTTAGGTCGGGGTTGTCCATTGCTCAAGGTTTTTGGATGAGGTGCGATGGCCGGGCGTAATGTTTTCGTCGGAGCCGGGCGCTGCGATGGCCGTCTGGTCTGCCGTTTCGGCGCGGATTGTTTTTTCGTTGGCATTGTCAGTATATGTTATTGAGTTAGTATACGTGCGGTGAAGACCGCCCCGAACATCGCCATCTCCGCCCAGAAGATGAGCGAGCTGTTGATGCTGCGCGTCAAGATGCCGAGCAGCCAGGCGACCATCAGCGAGAAGATGATCGTGCCCTGCGGCCCGGCGAACCACAACCACGCAACGGATGCCGTTGCGCAGAGAAGAGCGCCCATCACGTGGACGATGTGCTGCTCCCGGTTGGTCTCATACTCCGGAGTGAAGGCCACGATGGCCAGGTACACCGGGGCGAAAAAGCCGAGGAACTGAAGCGGGTGTCCCTCGCCCTGCTCAATCATCCCGAAGGCAAGGAGGATGGCGACAATGATAGTCACGATGCTCCATAGGTGCGTGTGTCTGTTAATCGGCACGGCCTCCGTCCACTTGGCGGCATAGGCCGAGTACGACCGCAGCCAGCCGAACTTGCGGATGGAGATCGCAACGAAGCCCACGAAGATAACGAGGGCGAGAATAGTTGTAATCAGCGAAAATGTAGTCATAGCGTTAGTAATGTGTTAGTAACGGTTAGAGTTATCTTAACTTAGTCAGTTAGGGGTTTAGGAATATATAGTATTCGCAGAGATTATGCTTCCTCCTGTCACCCCAGAAAGTGTACCCCCCGTAGAAATAGATATTTCAGATTCCGAATCCTCACACTCTAAAGTAATACCTGTTTCGGCTGACCATACCTGATAGTCCGAAGAGGCAACCCATTGCAACCAAGTTTGGCTCCCAACGCCATAAGCCGTCCTATTGAGCAGACGGAACGAATATATTTCCGCACCCCCATTACTTTGAATCACCTTTTGACCGACATATCGTGCAATACATCTTGCCGCAATAGACGAACTGGTTAATACCATTGATGTAAGCGCATCAATCGCATAAAGTTGGTCTCCATCGCCGTACATATTTCCGGACGTCCCACCATACGGGTCTTCAGAGGTAAAGGTTAGCATCTCATAAGGGAGAATCCAATCTGTTGCGACTATAGCCGTTAACAGTTTTACAATCGAATGAGAATCTATGATTCCCGTCTCGTTCTTCCCAACACTGATAAACGGGTAATCGCCGTAGTTCTGTAAGTTACCATCCTTCGGAACAACAAGAGCATAAGCACCTTGACAAGAGAGGGAACTCGGGTCAACCGTTGCCCCCGTTCTATGCTCTTCGAGCATATCAAACAACTGCTTCATCACTGAAAAACGGTTGTCCCCAAGAACATCATTTGTAGAATAAAGGACGCAGCCGACCAGCCAAGAGTCATCCACTTTGCTCTTTACCGCGAGCACCAGATTTCTTCCCTGTGATGGTGTCCCGCCACTGCCCGTTTTCCCGCCGAAAATATGGTAATACGCAGACAGGTCGGCTACCATTGGATGACTGTCCTCATCGGTATATGTGCTTTCGTATATATCGAGTCTGGAGTTAGCCCCGAATACTGGGGCATTCACTTTCTTCTTTCCCCAAAACGACGAAATCATATTATTCTCTACTGCGGCAAGGCAAAGTAAAGCGATATCTTTTGCGCATACTTTCGAAGTGCCATTCGGGGCCATAAATGTAGATAACTCCGCGCCGTATCGCTCTGCATACTTATTCATCATAGCGATATGTACGTTTCGCAAAACCGTAGCAGTATAACTGGGGCCACTATCCGGACGCTCCGTGATTGTGAAATAGACAAATTCGCCCATATCTGCTCGGACGCCAAGTTGCAAATACTCACACTCTGGAAAGACGAAATCATAATAGTTGGCAACATTAGAAGTTGGACCAACCAGAACAATAGCTGTCTGCCAAGCGTCGTTTTTCCGCGCCCTTAGCATAAGGATTGTAGTCGTTGCACTTGTTCTTGCCCATAAGGGATTAACGATATTCAGTCTATATGACTTGCCACGGACTAATTGAAGATATACAACGCTAAGAGAATCCCCTATTCCCTGCAATGCACTATTAAATCCAATTCCATCTACTAATTTTGTTCCAGCCTTCAGCAAATTACACTTATCGACTGTTATATCTACTGATTCTATTTTAGAATCAATATCATTTTCTATTGATTCTAGTTTAGAATCAATACTGCCTCCTTTGGATATTTCTGTATTTATATACCCATGAGAATTGTCAAGAGAAACATATATGTAATGACAATCCGACGGCATTACAAGATATGTTACGGGTTGTTCTTCACTAACCACAGCAAATCGCCCAGGATATTCCGCGCAAAAATCAACGGTAGTGCCCGATGCATAATTCATATCGCTTTTCAATAGCGCAATAAATCCGGAATTTGTTTTCCTCTTAAACCGGAACACATCCCCCGGATTTACGGACACCAAGGTTGACTTGCTCGAACTACTCTGCCATCCATTATAACTGGTAATTACTCTGCCTGCTGATGGTAAAGACTTATAATCATAAAGGTCAAACGCACTGGCTTTTATATCAAGTTCTTGGCCTAATTGACTGACATCGCCTTCAACATTTCCGAGCCGCGTGTCGTAGCCATCCATAACCGCGTGGTCTTCGGTGGCCTGTGTATGGTCACTTGCCGCCGTGGTATGGTCAGCAGCAGCGGTCGTATGGTCTGCCTCGGCTCGGGTGTGATCGCTCTCGGCGCGTGTGTGGTCATTAGCTGCCGTGGTATGGTCACTCGCGGCGGTCGTGTGGTCCTGCTCAGCGCGCAGGTGGTCTTCCGTGGCAGTGTTGTGGTCGCTTTCTGCGCGCATTCTGTCGGAGTCCGCCAGGCCACGGTCTGATGCTGCGGCCTGCCTATCATTATAGGCACCAATATGATCGTCTTCCGCCTGATCGTGATCTAAGGCTGCGCGGGCATTATCTTCCTCGGCGCGGTCGTGATCCTCCTGTGCCCTGGATGTGTCGTTGGTCGCAGTTGCATGGTCTTCCACGGCACGGCGGTGATCACTTTCGGCCACCTCATGGTCTTCACCCGACCGTCTATGGTCTGACTCATACTCTCCATGGTCGTACTCGGCCTGCTGGTGGTCCAGCCAAGCCTGCTGGTGGTCTTCCGTTGCGAGCCTTGTCCGCTCGCCCTCGGCCTCCTTGAATTCTCCCCAGCGGCTTCCATCGCCGGCCTCGCTGGAGGCCATGTTGCCCTCTGCTGTCTGGTAGGCAGCTTCGCGCCCGCTCTCTGCGTATTCATATTCACTGTTCCTCTCCGCCTCAGCCGCTGCATAAAGATTGCCGCGCGCGGCTTCGGCTTCTGTATAACGCTCCTCCTGGCTCTCGAGAGCGGTGGCGAGGGAGGTGATGCGCTGTTCGATGCTCGCGCCACTACCGTCCCTGCGGCCCTGGTCGATGACCAGCTCCCCTGTCTCCTCATCATATGTCAGGGTGTGGGACGACGGGACGGGATTACCACGTCCATCTACCACGGTCTCCCCGTTGACGACCCAGTAGCCGTTGTTGCTGACGGTCGGTATGACTGGCGAGAACATATAATATTCTGCCACGGTGTAGAGGTTGACGACGCTACCTTCGCTCGTCTGCTCCTCCGCGATTGAAGCGTCGGCCATACGGCGCGACAAGACGAAGGCGTTGTTGTAGACGAACCGGCAGAACAGACTCCCGTGCTGGAACAGCACCAGCCGGAGCGCATATTCGCCCGGTGCGACGGGCGCGGTCGCAGGGATGGTGAAGGTGATGGTGTTACCCGATGAGGAGAGCATCGGGGATTCCACCTCGGTCTCCTTGTTGCCTGTGCGGTAGTAGAGGCGGTAGGTGTAGCCCTCCACGTTAAAATTGCTTCCGTCCGGCTTCGCGAAATGCCAGAGGATAGTCAGTGCCGTACCGAATGGGAAGATCTTAGCTGCCATTATAGTATAGGATAGATTGTTGATTTCTCGTAGAATTGTGTTGCGCGCTGGTCGCCGTATGCCTCCATCACCTTTGCGGTGAGGCAGTCCACGATGTTTTGGCGAAGCCTGCGCGAGATGTCATAAGATGACGCCGCGGCGTCATAGATTTGCTCCTGGATATAGACCAGGACGCCAATGGCGCTGGCGGGGTTGGCTACATAGCCATTGTAGTCGGCCCCCAATGTGTCCAGTGTGTAATATCTGAATGCAGGGCCGGTATGTCGTCCCTGCAACTGCACAAGGCGCGGGCGGTCTTTCCGCCCACGGATATGCGGATTGAGCTGTTTCCGCCCCTCCGGCGATGCCTCCGCGATGACGTCACTCACGACGATCGCAGAATCCGCCGCGCGGAATGCCACGAGGCGGAGCCATTTGCTGCCGGAGGCCAGCGCGAAGGATAAGACTCCGTCATCCGATATGGCGGCGGAGTCTTCTTCCAGTTGCGACGCCTCGAACTCCACCCCCTCGAGCAGCTGCACCGGCGCTGCCATATGGATAGTGTTGATCGCCTCTGGCAGCATCTTGACTATGATGTCGTCGATAGAGGCGTTGTCGCCGGCCTGGTCGGTATACATCACTGATCCGTTGGGGTCCGTCTCGTCCAGGTTCTTGCGGACGAGCATGACTGCATCTGCCGTGGTAAGGGTGGTCATCGTGCGTTAGAGTTCAAGATTGGGGAATGAGATGCCAAGGCGCGCCGCGCACTTCTTGATCGCCTCGTCGTCGCGAATCTGCGTAGCTTTTGCCCCCTTGGACTTGAGGTAGGCGACGGCCTGTTCCTTGGTCGTCACCTCAGGGACGGCGGTGTGTTGCACTTCCGCGGCCTCGGGCTTCTCTGTGGCCAGCGGTGCGGCCACCTGTTTGCCGGCTTCGCCATAGACGCGGAGCAGTTTGATCAGGCCGCCGAACATCGGGCTGTCTTCGATGATGGCCTGCTCCGTAGGGTCGGCGGTGCTGTACGTTGCTGCAGTGTTACTTTTGCCGAGACCGAGACGGCCACGGCGGAACTCGATCTCCAGCCAGGCGCGTCCTGCCCCGGCGGGGATGCGGATGAGGGCGGTGGTGCGCCCGTGGACTCCGTAGACTTTAATCATAATGTATTTTTGGTTTAAGACAAAAAAGGGGAGGCCGCGCCTCCCCTTTCGGTTGTTCAGTATTAGGCGCGGATAAGGCCTTCGTAGTTCACCCAGCCGTCGAAGTCTGTGCTCCATTCAACCACGTCACCCTTGTTGAAACCGGAGGCGGCGTCATCGGCGGTGAGGTAGTAGCGGTAGGTCTTCGCCGTAGCGGTGAGGTCGTTACCGGTAGGCAGCGCGGCCACGCTGTGGAACTCAGCCTGGATACCGCCGGTGTTCTTCGCGGAGAGCGCGAGGCTCGACGGGCAGACGAGGATGGAGTTGAACCCGTTCAGGGCCACGCAGTCAATACGGCTCAGGTTGTGCTCCTTCGCCTCGCGGGCCTCGCCGGTCTTGCTCATGTCGCGGGTGGTCTTCTTGTCGTTGACCATATAGTAGCGAGTCGCGTTCTTCAGGTCGAGTACGACCATGTACTCCTCATAGCCGAGGTCGTCGAGGGTGCGGTCCCAAACAAACTCAAGAGTACCGAAGTTGTCTTCGTACTTCCGCACGCGGATGCCGTAGTTGTTCACCTCGACCTTGCCGACATCCTTGTACTTGTCAGCGGAGTTCACCAGGCGGATGAAGCGCTTGAGGGCTTTCTTGCCGCAGAACACCGTAGCATCCTCGCTCATGGCGTTATCGGTGAACATCAATGTAGTGAGGGCCAGGAGGTCATCGTCGGTCAGTTCGGCACCATGGGTGTACAGCATGTTCACCTGGCGCAGGAGGCCGTTCTCCATATAGACCCGCTCGCGGCCGGTCTCGGGGACCATGATATCCTTGCTGCCCATCGTACTATTCCAGTGGGAACGGGCGCATTTGCGCTTGAAGTTGTACGCGGCGTTGTCAAGGACCTGCTGGGTCTTGTGCGACACCTTCTTCGTCTGCTCGTCGAAGTAGTCCGTGATGACCACGGTCTCGATCTTTTTCTGCAAGAACTGGTCGAATCCTTCCGGGAGCCAGGTCTCCGGAGCGACATGCATCTGGCTCTCGGAGCAGGCCGTAGCCATGACGTACATCTCGGTGTTCGCCGCGAAGGTGACGGAGGTGGCGGTGCCGGTGGTGTTGATCGGCGGGTTCATAACATAAAACTTCACATTCTCGGAGTTGTCCTTGTGGTCGAGCACATAGAGGATCAGTTCACCATCGGACACCTCGTTGCCATTCTCGTCCTTCTTGTATCCCTCGACGCCACGGACGGCCACGGTGGAGTATTCCAGGAGGGCCTCAGGGTTGTCGATGTTGGCCACGGGGATGGTCAGGATCTGCGTCTGGTAGGCATAGCGGCCGGCGGTGTTGCTGCCGGCGGTGATGTTGAACGAACTGCCGGTGAACGTGGAGACCAGGTCGGTCGAACCGCTGCGGTAGTGCTTATGGATGTAGCTCTTCACCTTCTGCGCGCGGCAGCGGCGGGCAACATAGGTCTCGATCGGGAAGGCGAACTTCTTGAAGTTGTCGACGCGCTCGTCGTAGTCTTCCGCCTCCAGCCCTGCGTCCGTGACGTCCGTCCCGGTAGCGGCCTTACCCTGGAGCTGTGTCTTGCCGCCCTGCTCATCCTGCTGGATCGTCTCGTCGGCCGGACGGCCTCCGGGGTTGCTCTGGGCGTCATAGGTGTTGAGATTGTCCGAAGGATTGGCTTCGGGAGCCAGGTCCACGGGGTCGACTGCCATAGCGAAGCCGGGGTCCGCACCCAGCAGGGCCGCGGCGATCACAAGGAGCGCTGACAGGACGCACATCTTGTGAGTTTTCAGGAATTTGAAAGTTTTCATTTTAATCAAAAATGTTTTGGTTTGACTACGAAGAAAGGTTGTCCCAGATGTCGCCTTCCCGTGCAGGGCGGCGTTCGCGGACGAAGCCACCTTGTCCGCCCGTCGGGGCCGGTGGCATAGCGCCGGCGGCGCTGCGGTCGCGCCGTGCTGCGGCGATGCGCTCATTGCGCCCCGCGACCTGGCCTTCGGCCCTCGCGGCGGCGACGTCGGCGTCATGGTTGATGGCGTTATACGCGAGGTCGAAGTCCTCGGCGGAATACTTGTTCTCCATGCCGTTGAACGTGATGGCGAGCAGGCGGAGCATCACGTCCCTCTTCTGCTCGAGGGACAGGCTCTTCGCGTCGCCCCACTCTTCCAGCGCGGAGAGGGAGGCCTGCCAGTTGCTCTCGGCCTCTGATTCCAGTGCGTCATTCTGAGCCTTGCGTTCCCGCCATCCATCCAGCTGCGCCCGGAACTGCTCACGGCCCTCCTCGCTCATGCCGAGGTCGTCGCCGAACGTCTCGACGATGGCGGTGCGGGGATCGCCGGTCTCCACCCATTGCTGGATGAACTCCGCTGCCGTAGGGTCGGACATCAGGAGCTCGTTCAGGCGGGCATTGTTCTCATCATTGGTCTTCTGCCGGGACAAGAGGTCCTCCAGCATCTCGTCGATTGCGTCATCCAGGTCTGCCGTCCCCTCGCCAGGGGTTTCACCGAGGTCGGCGAATGTCCGGTCCGGGAACCGCTCCCGCGCACGGGACAGCATCCGTTCACGCGACGACATCACATTGTTCTCTGACTGTGCCATTGAAGTGGTGTTCATTGTTTTCCCAAAATTATCCCTTACGCGTGGCGCGCGCGGTCTACATTTCCCAAATCGGTTGGTGAATTCACTTTTTTTATATATCTTCGCATCGGGCGAGCAACTACCTTCTTGGCACAGTCGTGAGAGACACGGGACTGAAGAAGAAGAAGGCAGAAGCTCTATATGCCGTATACCGAAGAGGCCTCGACGAGGGGCGCTTCAGCTCACTATCCGCTGCTGGGGATTGGTGTTCCCGCCAACCCGCCCCATGCTTCTACATCTCGGCGAAACGGGCATCCCTGCTCCTTGGACGTATCTTCGCGGGGATATCCCTCCTCGACCTAAGTTCTTCCCAGCGAAGGATGGTGTGGCGGCTGCACGATGACTACCGGCGCTATCTCCGTGAACACCCTGGCACGACATTGTCGCGCGAGCGGATACTTGAGTTGCTGGTCGACGAACCGGCACCGGAATTCTACATGACGGGCGATGCCGCGCGGCGAGTCCTCCGTGCCGAGATTGTGAGACAGAGGAAGAGGAAGAAGTGGTACGTGTGACGGTCATTCTTATCCTCGCCGTCCTGCATGCGGCATTCGGCGTGCCGCCATTCCTTACGGATGGCGGGTATGCCGTCCGTGCTTTGTCCTACCCCTTCTTCCATGCTTCGTGGTGGCACCTGGCCGTCAATGCCATCGCCGTATGGATGGTCTATGACCCTCGGCGCTGCAGGACCTGGAGGGATATCCTTGTCCCTTATGTCATCTCTTGCTTGGTGTACCCGCTCTCCCTGCGGCCAGTGATCGGATTCTCCAATGTCCTTTATGCGGTGCTCGGGTTGAGGACTCCGCCTCTCTCGTCTCCATGGTGGAAGAAGCCGGCGGTACTTACCTTCATCGCCATCACCGTCGCGATGGTGTTCATCCCGCGCTTCAGCGCCACGACGCACATCGCGGCGTTCCTGCTGGGCATGGCCGGGGCATCCGCCGGGCGTGGATGGAAAAGAATTACCGAAGATGCAGACCGATATCTACGATAAGATCCTCGCCGAGAATGCGACTCGGGCGGAGCGTCTGCGGGCGAATTACGACCCGGTGACGGGTGAAGGGCTGTCCGAGTTGCTGGGCGAGAAGCGCGTGAAGCTGAGTATCCCGGATTTCGCCGTCCCCGTGCAGTGGGTGCCCGAAGAGATGATGAAGAACCCGTTGATCCGCGCCATCGCCAGGGCCGGCAGCATCGCGGCGTTCATAGAGAAGAAGAAATGGCATTACGGCGCTCCGGACCCGCTGGACATCGAACGGCGCATCCGCAGGATCCGCCATGGCCACGACTTTTGTAACTGGGCGTTCTTCTGCATCAAGATACAGGACAAGACAAGCGGCGGTATCATCCGCTTCCGCCTCAATTACCCGCAGCTCATCGTCTTGAAGACCTGCGAGATGATGCGGAAGGCCGGGATACCTATCGACATCATCATCCTGAAAGCCCGTCAGTGGGGCGGCTCGACATTCTGCATCTTCTACCAGACCTGGATCGCCTTTCACCACGACGAGTTCCATAGTTTCATCATTGCGGCGCATGTGCAGAGCGCCTCGGAGACCATCCTCCAGATGCTCAAGGATGCCGTCGCCACATACCCCGCCTGGGACCTCGGCCTGCCGGATGGCACGCAGCTGCGCCTGGCGCAGCGCGGGCAGACGGGGAACGCCTATGTCATCAAGGATCAGACCCACGCCCGCGTCCTGGAGACTGTCTTCTACATCGGAAGCGCCGAGAAACCGGAGACGCTCCGTTCGTCGAACATCCACGGAGCGCACTACTCCGAGGTTGGCATATGGCCGAATACCCCAGCCAAACGTCCCGAAGCGCTGGTGGCGACAATATCCGGCGGCATCACGAAACGAGCGCTGGATATGCAGGCGATGGAGTCCACGGCGAAGACATCGGATGACTACTTCCACGACATGTGGGTGGCGGCGATGAGCGGCGAGACGAACTACCGCCCTGTGTTCATACCGTGGTTCTATATCCCCCACGACACCATCCCGTTCAAGGACGACCGAGAAAAGGATGAATTCGTGCATTGGCTCTACGACCACCGGGAAGACGAGAACACCGACGGGAAGTGGCGCGACGCCGGCAAACACTACTGGTGGCTATGGAATCTCGGCGCTACGTTGGAGGGGATCAACTGGTATCGCATCAAGCGGCTGGATTACACATCCTATATGCAGATGGCGAACGAAGCGCCATCCACGGCGACGGAGGCGTTTATGAGCGCCGGCATGAAGGTCTTCGACTTCTACCAGGTCGAGGAGAAACGGAAGAAGTGCCGCGAGCCTCTGATGCGCGGGGACCTGACGTCCGCGGCATTTGAGGGAAATGCTGTTTTGGATGACATCTCTTTCATTCCGCGCCGCGACGGCCACCTGAAGGTGTGGGAGGAGCCAGACCCATCCCCCATCCGAGACCGATACCTCGTCGCAGTGGACATCGGCGGCCCGAGGGACAGCTCGGACTGGTCGAGCGTACGCGTCTTCGACCGCCTGATGATGATGCCGGAATTCGGAGGGTTGTCAGGAAGACCGTGTGTCGTGGCGGAGATGCACTATCACACGGACCACGATCTCCTCGCATACGATGCGATGCGCCTGGCGGCATGGTATAACAATGCCCTGCTGGTCATAGAGTCGAATACCGTGGAGACCGAGGCGGGGAAGGAAGCGGACACCGGCGGGGAGGACGCGGAGTATATTCTCAACATCGTGGGGGACATCTACCCGAATCTCTATATGCGCGGGCAGAAGGAAGAGAAGGCCGGCGGGAAGGTACTACCGATATACGGGTTCCAGACGAACCGCTTCACGAAGCCGAAGATTATCAACTTCATGAAGGCCTGCCTGCGCGAGGACAGATGGGACGAACCGAGCGAGTTATGCCTTCTCGAGATGGGCTTGTACATCCAGGATAAGAACAAGTTCACCGCCCCGCCGAAGAAGCACGATGATGTGCTGATGGCCACGGCGATCGGACTATGGATATGCTGGAACGAAATGGATGTGCCATCGTGGATCCAGCAACCGACTAAACAGGGCAGGAAGGTCATCGAAGGTGATGGCAGCGGCCTTGCCAATTTATAACAAAATTGTTACAATAATGAAGACACTGAAGAAACTATTCCGGAAACCCGCAATCCTCCTGGTTACGCTATGGGCCAGGCGTACCTATCGGCAAGGCGTGGAGGCGGCAGAGCGGCGGCACCGCGACACTGGCGAGATGATTTACCTCGCCGCAAACTCTTTCCGGCCGGACCGCCTTGTCACCTACAACAAGGCGCAATTCAAGTTCGAGAAGCGGGTATATGGCGTGGCGGCACGACTCCTGACGATGAACACCCTGCGCAGCGGCTGCTACTACCATACCGCAGACCGCCTCGGCGGGAACGCGCTGACGCCGCGCGACCGTGAGATACGAAGGAAGGCGTTCATCAAGGAACGCCTTCGTCTTGCGGGTCTCATCTAAGAGGGGATTACTCCTGGCGGCAGCTGCGACGGCTGGCGCGTGTCCATGGACGCTGCGGCGATAGCCTTGTCGGATATCGTCCCCCGCGATCCTTGCGGCATACCGCCGTCCTGCTGCGCATCTTCCATCTCCGCCTGGCGGGCCTGCCGTTTCTGGAGGAGTTTGTCGACATACGGTTTGCCGCTCGCCTCAAGGTACTCATCGAAGGTGATGTAGCCGGCCTGGAGGAAGATCAGCAGATCCTGCTCCTGCATCTCACGGAACACCGGCGTATTCGCACTCTCGCGGATGCGGAGGTCATATTCCATGTCGCCGACCTCATTGAGGTTGAGCTGCGACATATCGAAGATGCTGTCCACACGACCGGCAATCTTCCGGAAGCGCTCTCCATCGTAGAACGATGCGATGTTCTTCATCTTCTTCGTCAGGACGAGTACGATGAAATTGCGGAACTGCTCCATCAGCGCCGCGATAGGTGTCGAGGCGTTCGTGGCCATCTGCTGGTAGAGCGAGGCGGCGGTGTTCGCACCCGGTGCGCGTCCCTGCAGCGCGCCGTTCACCGGCGAGCCGCTATCCATGAGGCGCTGGTAGGTGGCCAGCAGGTTCCCCACGTCGAAGGTCTGGGCGATGCCGTTGAACTGTTTCGGCATGAGGGACTCTTCTCCGGGTTTGATGTCGACGAAGACCAGATCATCGATGCTCGTCCATGCCCGCGCGAAGTCCACCTCATCCATATTGCCGAGTAGTTTGCGCGGAACGACGGTCACACCTTTCGCCTGGCTGCGTGTCAGCCAGTCATGAAGCACGACCGCACGGTTCATCGCGACGTTGTGGTCGATCGCATCGCTGGAGTAGCCGACGATTCTCCCGTCGATGTATGAGAAGATGCAGAAGCTGAACGGATGGCTGCGGTCTGCGTACGGCGACTCACCCTCCCAGAGGATAGTACCATCGGGGGCGAGGAAACGGCAGTACCAATAGGTGTCGATGAAGAAGCCGCTGCGCTCCTCATCTGATGTCCCATAGCCGTCACCGATGATGTACGGGACATCTTTATCGCCCCAACCGGCCTGCCGGGCCAGACGCTTGCGCCGCTCATTCTCCGCACGGATCTCCTTCCTGTACGCGTGGTCATCCGCATCGATGATCTCTTCCGTACCGGCATTCGTGTCGTGCAGGCGTATCCGCGCCCGCGTCTCCTTCGTCCAGACCTCGCACACATAACAGCGCGTAGGATCCGCCGACCGCATGAATGTCAGCTCGCCCTCTTCGAATCGTCTCTCGAAGTCGCGGTTATCTTCCACCTTGAACACGTCGGATGCCGTGGAGTATATCTGGCGGAGGATGTCGAAGTCTTCCGGGCTCTTGGCAAATTGTGCGCACACATCTTCGAAGTTGCCGTAGTAGAACCGGCCAACGGTCGAGAAGTCCCAGAAGCGCGGGTCGACGCCTTCGCCGTCGAAGAACACCATATTCGGATTGATATACTGCGTCCAGGAGTCCAGCCGCCGGTTCGGGCCGTGGTGGTCATCATAGGACTCGTATGCCACCGACAGGCCGCCGAGGCACTGCTCCTTGAGCCACTTCATATAGAGCTCGGGCATGATGTTCTTCTCGCAGTTCGCCTGCAGCGCGGCGGTCATCACTTCGCCGTACTGCTGTTCGTCACGGTCTATCGCGTGGCAGACCGGCTCGTTGCGCTCCTTTACCATCAGGCCGACGATGGTGTCCACGCGATTCTTGATCTGGTTCGTCTGGATGACGACGTTACCCGTGGACTTGAGGTATTCGCGGTAGGTCATCGTCTTCCCGTTGACCGTGATCAGGTCGCCCCATTGGTCTCCATCGTAGAAGCGGTGCCCGCGTGCCCGCTGCTGGCGGAACTCGTCCAGGTTGTTCCATATCCTTTCACACCGCACCAGCAGGTCGGGGTCTTTACCCTTGGTGCGCAGTTTCGTCCGCCGAAGGGCGACGGAGTCCATGTCCGCCGTCGTGGCGTTACGCTTTATCAGGTGTTCGGCTTTGATCATCGATCTTTGTGACTTTTTCCAAAAGTCGCAAAGAGCGGCTCCGTTCTTGGTCTATCTTTCCCAATCAGAATGCGAAGAGGCTGTATGTAAGTCCGATTCCGGCATAAGGCGAGAGGCCGTCCTTCGTCATGCCGTAACCGCCCGTTATACCCAAGTGCCAGCGGCGCTGGCGTGGCCGCTCGGTGATGGTTATGGTCTGCGTGCGCGCCACGATGTCTATGCTGTCCAGCGCAGGGTCTACGCCCGACACCCAGGCCGTATATAGCGAGTCGCGGTATTCGCGCTGCACCCGCTCGAGGACCACATAAACCGTGTCGTGGACACGCAGCGTGTCCGTCACGGGGATACGGAGGCTGTCCACCACCCGCTGAGTGATGTACACCGGCCTGTCTATACGGACCGTGTCGTAGACTGTGAGGGTGTCGGTGCGCAGCACCTCCACATATTCGGTGCTGGGATTATGCCGGCAGAACCCCAGGAGGAACCCGACGAGGAATCCTGCGATGACGAAAACTATGAGGGTCTTTCTATCCATTTCCATTACAACGAGCGGGGAGAGTCTTCACGACTGTCCCCGCACACTTACCAAACAAAAACACTATGAAAATAATAAACACAACAGTGTTAGGTCTATCCTATGCAATGCGCCATCGGGAACTCGGCCGCCACATCGAAGCAGGGGCATGCCTTGATCCATTCGTTCTGGCTGATCTTCCCGTCTCCATTGAGGTCGGGAGAGGTGTCGCGATGGCCGAGGATCTTCACGATGGTCGGGTAGGCATCCATCAGATTCTCCACCAGGGTATGCATGGCTTTCTTCTGCGCATAGGTCCGCGTGTCCTGCGGGTTCCCATGAGCGTCCAACCCGCCGACATAGCAGATGCCGATGGAGTGGTCGTTATAGCCGAGGCAGTGTGCGCCGTTCATCGAGAGAGGCCTGCCGACCTCCACCGTTCCGTCCAGGTCGATGACATAATTGTACCCGATGTCCGCGAAACCACGCTCAAGATGCCATTTCCGGATGTCCGAGGCCCGGACATCCATCCCGGCGCGCGTAGCGGAGCAATGGATGATGATGGAGTCTATCGTCTTCATTTCGTGTCATCGTCGGTTTCTGGGTTATACTGACAGCGCTCGCAACGGTTCTGCAGGCGCTCTTCATTCGCCACCTCTACCGGGCAGGTGATGTCCGGATCCTTGAAGCGGTGGCCACATTTATGGGTCTTGGCGATGACGGATGACTTCTCTGCAGAGTCGAGTTTTTCCTTCTCGAACTCGGCATTGCGCATCTTGTAGAACTCTTTCTCTTCATTGATCATTGAGATGAGCATGTCATATGCCGTTTTCTGTTTGTCGACGACCGCCTTGACGACCGCCCAGAACCCGGTTGCGCCAATGACCGCGATGATTATACCCGTCCAGTTCATGTTGATTCGTTTGCTGGTATAAAAATAGGGACGCACAAGCGCCCCTATGGTCTATATTTCCCAAAAGCAACGGCCACCCGGCAACACATCACATTTATCCCCGAATTACATGTTTCCGTGCAACCGTTGCTCGTGTTATGCAGTGACGGTGAATGATGTCGGTGTACCAGCTTTTGGCGTAAAGTCGTTCGTATTGGCCAACCTATAGGACAATGCGAGTGTTAGGTTTCCGCTTTCAATC
>ODAJ012118849.1_pt1 | contig 29837 bp, 21 predicted proteins | sample 1539241 | NCBI WGS metagenome assembly ODAJ01 (sample SAMN02144231, study PRJEB22623) | gut metagenome | biome: sheep rumen | host: Ovis aries | place: New Zealand
ATATTATATTTATTATATTCTGCATATATATTTATTATAATACTATGTTACAACGCATAATCACCGTAACTTTGCAGCAGAAAACAAGCTAAACGTAACGAAACTTTAACTGAATTTATATATACATGGAAAAAAAATTACTTATCCTGTGTGCATTATTCTGTACCATGCAGAATGTATTCGCCCTTACCATCGAAGACGGCAAGTTCTACACCATTGCAAACCGCAATGACGTTAATCTTTATGTTAAGGACACTGGCGTTGATGTCATCCAGATGGGTGCATTGGACGATGCCTGCTACTGGCAGTTCATAGCAACCGCCAACGAAGGCTGTTACTACATCAAGAACAAGAAGACCGGTCGTTATGCTCAGTTGTGCAGCACAACTACTGAAGTGAACGTGACAATGGGCGACAGCCCTGTGGAATATCGCGCAAAGGAATGTTCGGCAGAAGGAACTGATATGTTCGGCCTGACCACCACCAACCAATCCAACTACGAATTCACATCTGGTTGCGTGGGATGGAACTGGAAGGGAGACAATACCGTTCAGACCTTTGCTGCCGTAGCAGGTGCCAATCATCGTTCCTTCTGGAAACTCACCTTGGTAACCCCACCCATGTCTATCAATATAAATAAGGTATATACAATATCCAATCGCAATGACAACAATGTCTATGTTAAAGACAATGGCGGTAACGAACTGGCAATGGGCAATCTGGACAACGCCAGCCTTTGGCAGTTCGAGGATGCAGGAAACGGTCAGTTCTATGTCAAGAACGTAAAGACTGGCCGTTATGCTCAGGCATGCGCGACTAGCGCTGAGGTAGCCGTTACAATGGGAAGTGATCCTGTGGCTTACGTTGTAGTAAACTGCAGCGATCTGGAAGGTCAGGACTGCTTCGGTCTGACCTCTGCCGACCAGGCTAACACAGCATTTACAGATGGCTGTATCGGATGGAACTGGCGCAATGACAACATCGTACAGACCTTTGCAGCCAAGTCAGGCACCAACCACCGCTCCTTCTGGAAATTCACAGAACTGGAGCCAAAGACAATCTCTGCTGCCGGCTATGCAACATATTGCGCCAACGAGGATGTTATAGTACTTGGTGCTCAGGCATATAAGGGTGCCACTGACGGAACCTATGTCAGCTTTACAGAAGTAAGCGATGTACCTGCCGGCTCAGCTGTTGTTCTCAAGGGCAGCCTCTATGCAACCGTTGCAGCTACAGCCAAAAGCGATATGAGCGATAATATACTGAAGGCTTCCGACGGAATCACAGCCGATGGCACGCAGTACATTCTGGCCAAGCAGAACAGTACGGTTGGCTTCTACAAGGCAAGCATTGGCAGTGCCATTACTGCCGGAAAAGGCTACATCGAAATTGCCGGACTAAATAACGTTAAAGTTTTCTACCTTGAAGAAGGAGCCACTTCTTTAGGTGAAGAATTAAGAGTGAATAATGAAGAATCCGACACCAATGTTTACGACCTTTCAGGAAGAACAGTCAATGGACTTAAGAAGGGATTTTACATTGTTAACGGAAAGAAGATACTCTTCTAAACAAAAAAAAGACAAACCTCAAATTCTGCCAGTTTTCTATCCAATAGGAGAAAAGAAGAAGCTGATAATACCAACCATTGACCTAACCCCTCAGATACCCACCTCCCCCATAGCGGGGAGGAAGAGAGGGGACAAAAAAAAACAGAAAGAAAGATGAAATATATTAAACCTAATTCACATGTAGAAAAGGCTCTGGTAGCCAATATGTTGGCTGAGAGTCTGCCAATCAATGAAGGCACCACAGTAGATGGCGGTGGTGCGTTAACAAAGGAGGCCGACTGGGCTGTTTGGGGTGATGATAACGACCCCGAAGAGTAACTTCCCCAGCAATCTCAGAAAAATAGCATTGAAATGAAAAGATTAAGTATCTTAGCCACATTACCTGCTGTTGGGATTGCTGGGGGAATGGCCCAGCAAAAGCCTAACATCATGCTCATCGTGGTGGATGACATGGGCTATTCCGACCTACAATGTTTCGGAGGTGAGGTGGAAAGTCCCAATCTGAATGCGCTTGCCGAAGGGGGTATGCGCTTTACTCAGTTCTATAACTCGGGACGCAGCTGCCCCAGCCGAGCACAATTGCTGACAGGACGCTATGCCCAGACTGTCGGTATTACAGGTATGGGGCAAAGTCTGACGCGTGATTGTGTGACAATTCCCGAAGCGCTGAAGGATGCTGGCTACCATACCGGCATGAGTGGCAAGTGGCATCTTTCTCTTACCCAAGGAATTGGCAACAACAGTGACCAGATGAAGTGGCTCTCACACCAGAGCTATTTCAACAACCGTCCTTTTGCTCCTATCGAGACATATCCCTGCAACAGAGGTTTCGACCAGCACTGGGGTACCATCTGGGGTGTAACGGACCACTTTGACCCTTTCTCGTTGGTACACAACGAGGAGGCGATCTTTACCGATAGCATCCCCAAGGATTTCTATTATGCCGACTATGTGGCAGACAAGGCCATCGATATGATGGACGAGATGACTGCCGACGGCAAACCCTTCTTTATGTATGTGGCCTTCCAAGAGCCACACTGGCCCGTTCAGGCTAAGCCTCAGGATATTGCCAAGTATAAGGGCAAGTACGATGATGGTTGGGATGCTATGCGTGAGCGTCGCTACCAAAAGATGATAGAGATGGGACTTATCAATCCCGACGAGATGCCCGCTGCTACCAATGCTTCAGGGCGCAAGTGGGAGAACGAGACAAATAAAGCCTTACAGTCGGCCAACATGGAGGTACACGCCGCCATGATTGACTGCGTGGACCAGAACATCGGACGAATCATCGCAGAGCTGAAACGCAGAGGTATCTTTGACAATACCATCATCATCTTTACCTCGGACAATGGTGCTTCGAGCGAGAACTACAATATAGGCGAGTTCGACCGTCACGACAGAACACGCGACGGACAAATGGTAGTACATAACTCACCCAACCCTGGCGGCCAGCTCACCTATAACTATCTGCACACGGGATGGGCAGGTGCCGTAAATACACCCTACCGCTATTGGAAGACAACACAGTTCCATGGCGGAACGGCTGCACCCACCATCGTTCATTGGCCCGCAGGTATGGCCAAGGAGAAGGAAGGTTCTATCACGAACCAACCCTGCACCTTCCTGGATGTTATGCCCACGTGTCTTGAACTGGCCGGAGCATCCTATCCTTCTTTCTACGGAGGGAACAAGATTAATCCGCTCTGCGACGAGGCTCGCAGTTTCGTCTCCCTGCTTCAGGATAAAGACCAATGGGAGGATGAACGCACCCTATATTGGGAGCACGAGAATGGCAAGGCTATCCGCAAGGGCAACTGGCGTCTGACAGCTCTTGCCAATAGCGGGTGGCAACTGTTTGATTTGGAACACGACCTATCAGAGACAAACAATATTGCTGCTGAATATCCCGAGAAAGTCCGCGAATTGAAAACCCTATGGAACAATTGGGCACAAGGTGTTGGACTAAATGTTCCTGCAGATATTAAGGATACGGAGACGGAACTTATCTTCCACTACCCTTTCGACAATAATCTGAACGATGACTCTCCATCCAAATACGTTCTGACACCAAGTGCCAACGGAGTATCCTATGGTACGGGCAAACTGGGAAATGCCCTCCATCTGAATGGAAACGCACAATATGTCGACCTCAATACCAGCGGCATATTCAATACCCAGACAACACAGACTACTTTCTGTGCCTGGATATACAACGAGAATACAGCAGCTCCTGGTGCAGGAAGCCAGAGTGAGAATGGTTTTTACATTCGAGACGAGATTATCCTTGCCCAGAAAGACAACGAAGGTACAGGACGCATCTACCTCTATGCACGTGCCGAGGCACCGACGGGAGGTGGCACTGCGGATTTCTTCTACAACAACTTCCTGGGTGGCACTCAGCATCGGGCAACAGCAGGCTCATCCAAGCCTGGCACGTGGCAACATGTAGCTATAGTATGCAATCCCGTTGACCAGAGTATTACCTATTATATAAATGGAGAAAGAGACTGCACCATCCCGGCAGGTTCTTTTGAAGCCTGCACTGGCGGATTCCGAATAGGAGGACACAAGACGGGCAAGGACTACTTCAAGGGTTACATAGACGATGCATGGTTCTTTAAGGGAGCTTTGTCTGCTGAGCAGATACGCCAAATCAGGGACAACACCTTCGACCCTACCCCCTTCTACCCTAAAGCAAATACTGACGACCCAACTGCCGAGAACTGGCCTTTGAAGAATCAGGCCTACACTATACGCAACTTCTCCGGAACGCCAGCCTATATGGTTGACAATATGGAGAGCGATAACCGAATATCCTGTGAAGGAAAGGTTGGCGAGGCTGCCTACTGGACCTTCGAGCCCACAAACAATACGCATTGTTACCATATCCGCAACGTACAGACCGGACGTTACATTCAGAGTTACGAGAAAAACTCTGGCACAATTATCAACATGGGCACCGAAGGAAATGAATACAGAGTGGCAGCACAGGCTACGGAGGGCGGGCGATATGGATTCGCCTGCACCTCTGTTACGCCTAACGACTTTTCATCGGGAACCATAGGACTCAACCTGCGCGGCGAGAGTAATCAGGCGGATTGCCTTGTACAGACATACGCTGCTGCTGCAGGCACCAACCATCGTTCCTTCTGGACCCTCGATGTGGTATCGGACGATATCATCACAAGCATACCCGAACAATCTGCTTCCGTGCAACCTCGAAGAGTTACAGAAGGCGTCTATGACCTACAGGGGCGCCCCGTGGATATAAAACATTCCCCCAAAAACAGACAAATTGTAATAGAGAACGGATTATTGAAAATCAAGGACTAAACTAAGTGAAAAAATATAATCAGCTAACAATAATCCTCAAATTATAGATAGAACATGAGCCGTTATGGCTTTTAGTTAATAGTTGTAGTTTTTTCTCATTAAGGATGAATTTCCCTCTTCCCCTCGCGAGAGCCGAAGAGGGAATCTTTTTTATATAATTTATGTTTCGGGAGTTATAGTCAGCGAGCTGGCTGGACGTTTGTTCTGCACGCGTAAAATCGTTTTTTTTCTGTGAGATTCACATGGGATATCATTTATTTTATGTATATTTGCAATAAATAAAACCAAAACATGCATAAAAAGGAGGGCATATGAAGAACCTCGCTCGTTACATATCAGATTATATGGGGATGCTCGTGTTGGTGGTGGCAGCCCTGTCTTTGTTGTGGCCTGCATCGTTCCTGTGGATTGACACATGGGCCATCAATCCTATGCTGGGCGTTATTATGTTCGGCATGGGACTAACACTTTCGCCACAGGATTTCCGTATCGTATTAAGCCGTCCCAAGGATATACTGATAGGCTGTCTGGCTCAATTCACGATTATGCCGCTACTGGCATTAGGACTGACGTGGGCCTTCTCCCTTCCCAAGGAGTTGGCGCTGGGTGTTATCCTTGTGGGCTGTTGCCCAGGCGGTACAGCCTCTAACGTCATAACCTATCTGGCCAAGGGTGATTTGGCTTTATCCGTAGGTATGACCGCCACTTCTACCCTGCTGGCTCCCCTACTCACCCCCCTGTTGGTCTGGCTGATGGCGGGAACGATGGTCGAAGTAGATACCGTTGGCATGCTGCTGAGCATTGTCTATGTGGTGATAGCACCTATTATCTTTGGTCTGCTCTGCCAGCATTTCCTTCCCCAAATAACACAAAGCGTGGCTCCTTACCTGCCAGCCTTCTCCTCCATTGCAATAGCTGTAACGGTGGGCATCGTTGTTTCTCACAATGCAGATAAATTGTTGATGGGCGGCATGCTGGTAATCTTGGTGGTTATGCTGCATAACATCTTTGGCTTAAGCCTGGGCTATCTGATAGGACGACTGTTAGGGCTCACAGACCCCAAGAAGCGGGCTATCTCGATTGAGGTAGGTATGCAGAACTCAGGACTGGCCAGCAGTTTGGCTACACTTCATTTTGCTGCCTATCCCCTTGCCACCATCCCTGGAGCCATATTCAGTGTATGGCATAATATCAGCGGATCCTTCGTGGCGCGTCTTTATGCAAGGAGGGAGCGCAAACTGGTGGTGTTCGATCTGGACGGCACCTTACTTAATACGATAGATGACCTCAGCGAGGCTGTTAACCACGCTATGCAACTGCGCGGATTCCCCCTGCACACACACGACGAATACATGATGATGGTGGGTAACGGAGTTCGCAACCTGGTGAAACGTGCGTTACCCGACAACTACAAGGAGGATGATAATATGGTGAACGATGTTCTGAAGGATTTCAAGGCTTACTACACAGACCATATAGACGAGCACACACAGCCCTATGCAGGAATGCAGGAGTTACTGAATCAGCTGCATAAAGATGGCGTGCTAATGGCTGTGGCCTCGAACAAGTTTCAGGAGGGAACAGAACGTCTCATAAAGAAGTTCTTCCCTAACATCCCCTTCGTAGCGATTCTGGGCAACCGACCCGGTTTCCCCCTAAAACCCAACCCTGAGATTGTGCAGGAGGTATTGCAGAAGACTGGCGTGCGGAAGGAGAATGCCCTGATGGTGGGCGACTCGCAGACAGACATGCAGACAGCCCAGAATAGCGGCATCCGTGCCATTGCCGTCAGCTGGGGCTATCGTCCCATGAAAGGCATCGATGGCCTTACGGTTGTGGATTCTGCTGAAGAGATTTTGAATTTAATAAAGAATTAATCAAATAATAGCCAAGACCATGAAACAGAAAGGTTTAAGACTACAGGAAGAGGCCATGCGCTGCCTTCTATGTAAAGACGCTCCATGCAGCAAGGGATGTAAGAACGGTGACCCCGCTCGTGCCATCAGAGCCATCCGCTTTGGCAACGAGAAATGGGCTGGCCAATGGATTGCAAAATGTTCTGCAGAGGAACTGGAGGCAGCAGAGAAGGCCTGTATCCATTACGACCGTCCCATACGAATATGCGAGATAGCTCAAACGCTGTGTTTCGATTCCGCATCAACAAACAATGCAATGCCCTCTCTCGCTATCGACTTCTGCGGCATACATTGCGAGAACCCTTTCTTCCTGGCTTCGTCAGCCATCTGCACCAACTACGAGATGGTAGCGCGAGCCTTTGACATGGGATGGGCTGGTGTCTTCTACAAGACCATCTGCCTGCAAGACATCAGAGAGGTTTCGCCCCGCTTTGATGCAGTTCATGATGTTGGCGGGCACGGTAACTTCTATGCTTTCCGCAACATGGAGCAGCTGAGCGAAAACCCCGTGGAAGTAGATTTCGATATCCTGAAGCGACTGAAGAAAAACTACCCGACGAAGGTTGTCATAGCTTCTATCATGGGACAGAACGAAGAAGACTGGATTCAGCTGGCCAAGATGGCAGAGGAAGCCGGTTGCGATGCTGTAGAACTGAACTATTCCTGCCCCCAGATGCGTCAGACGGGTATGGGCTCCGATGTGGGTCAAGACCCCGAATTGGTAACCTTCTTCACGGCTTATGTTAAGCGTAGCGTGAATATTCCCGTCATTCCTAAGATGACACCCAACATAGCTCACATCTCAGAACCTGCCATGGGAGCCTATTTTGCTGGGGCAGATGCCATATCTGCCATCAACACCATCAAAAGCGTAACGATGGGCGAAGGCTCCGAAGTGAGTGGTTGTCAGACAGGTTCAGGACTTTCGGGTCGAGCCGTCAAGCCCATAGCCCTTCGTCATATCCTGGCAATGGTGAAGAATCCCATTATGAAGAATATCCAGTACAGCGGTATAGGTGGCATCGAGACATGGCGCGACGCGTTAGAGTTTATTCAGTTGGGCTGTAACAACGTACAGGTCTGCACAGCCGTTATGCAATATGGCTATCGTATCATAGACGATATGATACTTGGCCTGCAGAACTACATGGCAGAGCGTGGCATAAGCAAGGTAGAGGAACTTGTGGGCGAGTTGCTGCCCAAATTCCAACTGCCCTCCAACCTGGACCGCGATACCATTGTCTATCCCAAGATTGACCGCGAGACCTGTATAGGATGCGGACGTTGCTACACCTCGTGTATGGATGGTGGGCATCAGGCTATTGCCTTTGACGATGACACCCGCCAGCCACGCATTATAGGAACAAAATGTGTGGGCTGTCACCTCTGTCGTCTGGTATGTCCAACGGGTGCAATCGGACTGACAAAACGTATCCCTAAGAAGAAGTGAAACCATTAATCTCAAAAAACAACACAGATGAAAACAAGATATTTCTTTGGAGTAATGGCCGCAACCCTCATCTGCGGCATGACAACAGTATCCTGTTCTAAGGAGGATGCAAAGATTACACCGGAACAGGATAACAGCCAGTTTGTAACACTTACGGATGCAGTACCCGATGCCATTCTGGAAATCAGATACTACGGGACGTATAACTTTGTGGGAACACGCATCGACGGTTACGAGGAACCTACAGCACTGATGACACGCATTGCCGCAGACAGTCTGCGTGCTGTCAGCGACGATGTAAAAGCATTGGGCTATCGCCTGAAAATCTATGATGCCTATCGCCCTCAGAAGGGCGTGGACAACTTTGTCCGTTGGGCAGAAAACGTGGCAGACACCCTGATGAAGACCTACTTCTACCCCGACCTCGACAAGAGTGTCCTCTTTGAGCAGGAATATATCTACGAGAAGAGTGGCCACACACGCGGAAGTACCGTTGACCTCACACTCTTTGACATGAACACCGAGAAAGAAGTGGATATGGGTGGAACCTTCGACTGGTTTGGACCTGAGAGTCATCCCGACTTTTGTGGAAATCCCGAGACAGGCGAATATACGGGCGATAACAGCAAGAGTCCGCAGGGACGCAGCATAACAGCCGAACAGTTTCAGAACAGAATGATACTGCGTCAGGCTATGCTCCGTCACGGATTCAAAGCTCTCGATAGCGAGTGGTGGCACTTCACACTGAAGGATGAACCCTTCCCCGACACATATTTCACCTTCCCCGTGAAAGCGATCCGCTAAAGGGAATCAGAAATTAAAACAGCAGACAGTAAACCGATTTAATTATGAATCGTGGGTTATAAATTATGAATCGTGAATTATGAATTATGAATTATGAATTATGAATCGTGAATTATGAATTATGAATTATGAATTATGAATCGTGAATTATGAATTATGAATTATGAATTAAGAAAAGCTTGCCCCAGGGACATTAAGCGCATCATTGAACTGTTGCATCAGGTTAATATGGTTCACCATGTGATACGACCTGACCTGTTCAAGCCCTACACTACCAAATACAACGAGCAGGAACTGCTGTCCATACTAGATGATGACAGCAAACCCATCTTTGTCTATGACGACGGAGAGGTTAAGGGCTATGCTTTCTGTCAGTTGTCCGAAGTCAAGGACAATCTGCTGCTGCAGGACAACAAGACGTTGTATATCGATGATATCTGTGTCGATGAAAAGGCTCGTGGCCAGCATGTAGGCAAAGCGCTATACGAATATGTCCGCGATTACGCCCAGTCTATCGGTTGCCACAACATTACCCTGAACGTATGGGAGGGGAACGGCCCTGCACTCAGTTTCTATAAGAATATGGGGATGAAGGTACAGAAAACAACAATGGAAATAATATTGTAAGTCAGAAAAGATATTCATTTAGAATAAAATTACTACTTTTGCACCCGAATTAGAAACACATTATATATAATAGGTGAGGTATTAGTATTATTCTATGAAAAAAATTCTGTTTGCTTTGGCAATGCTGGGAGTATTGCCAAGTTGGGCCAGTTCCTCTATTAGTATTCATCTTTCGGATGGCACCGAGATTGTGTGCAGTCTGGCCAAGGAACCACAGATGCAGTTTGGCGACAAGACCATAACACTGACTTCCCTGCAAGGGACAGTCGGGGAATGGAACTTCTCTGACGTTGAGTCATGGCATTTCTCTGACGCCCTGGATCCAGACGAGGAAGACGCTATCGAGAAGACAAAAGAGTGTGCTAAGATGAGGATAGAGGAAGGTAAGGTAACCGTTGCGGGAAACAAGGTCGCTGTCTATGATATCGAAGGACGACTGGTAACCCCTACACAGAAGACCAACGCTGGCAGAACAACAGTCAGCCTGAAGGGACTCGCCAAAGGAACCTACCTGTTGAAATCTGGTAACAACTGCGTGAAATTTGTTGTGAAATAAAGATGCAAAGCAAATATAAAGTCCTGTTGGCATTGTGTCTGTTCCTCGTAGCTAGCAGCAACTGGGCGCAGCATAATGTCTATATCAACCAGAATGTAAACGGCTACAATCGGATGAGCATTTTCAAAGGAATAGAGAAAATGGCATTCGGAACAGACAGTATGATGGTTTGGGACAACTATGCCCGAAGCTACACCTTCGATGCTTCTGCTGTCGGCACAATGGGATTCCGCGAGCACGACAAATGGCTAACGAAGGTTCTGCCCGAGAAATATCATGCAGATTTCGATTACGACATAGACTTCGAAGAGGCTGACAAACAGCGCATTACGGCAGAGCCCGAGGTTACAGACCCCAAGAGTGTGCAGTACGATGATTTCCTAGCTCATAGCACTTGGAGCAAGACCGTAAACATAGCCTACGATGGTAATGAAGTAGAGGTTACAGGCGACACAGACTCCCTTGTTGTTACCAAGGACGGTGCACATCTTACCATCCAGACAAATGCCGTCGGAATAAGATACATCTTATCGGGTAACAGCAGCGATGCTTGCTTCAAGCTTTATAGCGAGCGTAAGGCTTGCCTGACACTGAATGGCATTAACCTGACCAATACTCAGGGACCAGTCATCAACAGCCAGTCCAAGAAGCGCTTGTTTATCGACCTTCCAGCCAATACTGTTAATACCCTCACCGATGCCACTACATACAAGAAGGTGAAAGGCGAAGACCAACGTGGCTGCGTCTTTGCCGAAGGAAAGATCTGCATCTCGGGCGAAGGACAACTATATGTGAATGCCCACAAGAAGGGAGGCATTGCCTCGGACGACTACGTACATCTGCTGGGTGGATTCGTTCATGTCAACGCTTATGCCCAGAAGGGCAAGGCCATATACGGCAAGGACAATGTTATCATTGGCGGAGGCGTTCTCAGAACCTATTCCGAGGGTGACGCCAGCAAGGGCATCAGTTCCGACTCCCTGCTATGGGTGAAAGGTGGTGTGATAAAGGCTATCACCACGGGCGATGCCGTATATGACGAGACAGAAGAGGACTACAGCTCTTGCTGTGGCCTGAAAAGTGAATGGGATATGAACATCTCGGGTGGCGAGATATACTGTCTCTCCACAGGAACAGGTGGCAAGGGCATCAGTGCCGGTCACTCCGAGATTGTCAGTGAAACAAAGACCAACTACCTCGGTACCCTGACGGTTGCAGATGCCGACATATACATTCGCACCAGCGGCACACGTATTCCTGAGGTGAAGACCGAGGATTCACACGGACAGAAGGTCGAGGCTGCCGCTTCACCCAAGGGTTTAAAGTCAGCTGGCAAGATGACCTTCAACTCGGGCAATGTATATGTGAGGTGCTCTGGAGGCGCAGCTGCCGAAGGAATCGAATCCAAGAAGGAGATTTACATCAATGGAGGCAAGATACGCAGCTACAGCGTCGACGATGGTATGAATGCCGAGGGTTGCCACATCAAAGGCGGTGATGTGATGATTTGCAGCACCGAGAATGACGGCTTCGATGTAAGCTTCCTCTATATGTACGACGGTTTGCTTTATACCATCGGTGGAGATATCGACCAGATGGGTCTGGATACCGACGGCAAGACCTTTAAGGTGATGAGTGGCGAGATTCTTAGTCTTGGTGCCCGCAACTGCCAACCTTACGAATCCAGCGATCAGGCCAGCGTATTGTGCTACGTGAAGGGTAAGAGCATCAGCTATCTGGCTCTTGCAGATGCCGACGATAATATCATCAAGGTTATCCCCACCCCCGACACCTACAAATGTGTCTGCGCTCTGTTCTCTAACAGCAGCCTGCAAGTGGGAAACAGATATAAGATTCTCAGTTTCGAGAAGTCGCTCACTGACACTCCTGCAACGGAATACGATTTTACATTAGAGAAAAAATCCCTCCAACTGGGAAGCTTTAAATAAAGAGCATGATGTACATGAAGAAACTAATCATTATATGTGTGGCATTGTTTTCGTTCCTGGGAGCGAGAGCACAACGTGACTGCGGACTGTGGCTCAACGAGGTACCTCTTGTTGCCGACACAGCAGCCAACAGCCTTTTTGTCACAATAGAACCAAACGTCGGCAGTGCCCTGAAGGGAACCTTGCGCTGGGACGAGAACCGATATCAAAGCATCAAGCTGAACGATACTACGCTGAAAAACGGAGAGAGCGGCAACCTCGATATTCCAGACTGGACCACCAACGCTGCCTATACGCTGACCGTTACCAACGACGAAAGCAGACAGTGGACATTGGTATTCAGTAACCTTCCTTTCATTGTTATAGACTGCCCGTTGGAAGAGATGTCTGCCAATTACTCCATATCTAAGGACGACGAGAACCACACCAAGAAATATCCTGGCTATCTGAGCGTCATAGATGCCCGCTGCCGTACCAAGCAGAAGGAGTCACAGATCGAGGGATTGGCATGTTTCAACTCTGATATAATGATTCGTCCACGTGGTGCCACATCTGGCTCCAAGGCCAAGAAGAGCTTCAACATAGAACTGATAAAGGATGGCGAGAGCCAGGATGTTCACTTGCTGGGCTACCGCAAGGACGACGACTGGATACTGGCATCTGAATATACCGACTACAGCCGTATGCGTAACCGTGTGATGATGGACCTCTGGAACAGTGTCGACGACCTTCCTTATGCCAAGGACAACCGCTACCAGTGCAATGGTACGCAGGGCGAGTTCGTGGAGGTATTTGTTAATGGCGGCTATTATGGTCTGATGTGCTTTACGGACAAGATTGACCGTAAGAAGCTGAACCTGAAGAAGACCAAGGAAGCTACCGACACCACACCCGAGGTTAAGAGGGGCTTGCTGTGGAAGGCCATCTGGGAATGTGGCGAGACATACCTTTCCAGCTACACAGACAAGCCTGCCAACGATTCCTTCCTGTGGCCTTATATCGAATCCAAAAAATCCTACGGATGGGAGCAGAAATACCCCGACGATACCATCAGTCAGGCCTTCTTCGACCCCATCTGCGATATCATAGATTATCTGAAAACAGGCAACCCCGACTTCAATACTAATTACACGGATAAGCTTTACGAGCAGAATGTAATTGATTTCATTCTTTTCATTCAGGCTTTCCAATTGCTCGACAACCAGAAGAAGAACTACTATCTGAGTGTACGCAACTGGGAAAAGGACGCCAAGTACCTGTTTACACTCTGGGATTTGGACGGCTCCATCGGCCGCTATGCCGGAGGTGACGAGACGGGACGCGACATCAAGCAGATGGCTTGGGGCGAGAAGTTGGGATACCACAACCTGATACACCGTTTCAAGGCAAAGAATATCCGCCCGGATGACTTTGCCACTAAGATGAACAACCGCTGGCAATACCTCTCTACCCATCAGCTGTCACTCCAGAATGTGAGGGCTATCATGGAGAAGTATGCCAACCAGTTTGCTATCTCCGGAGCATGGGAACGCGAGAGGGCACGTTGGCTTCCAACCTACAAGAACAGCAAGAAGATTGCCGCAACACCTCAGGAGGAGGTCGAGTATATGATGTCGTTCCTCGAGGACAACTACGCCATCTTCGATAAGGAAATGGCCTCTGCCACTTGGAAGCACGACGACTACAACGAGGCGGAATACACCAAGGAGATTACTCCAGCAGCCCTATATATCATAGGTAATGACGTAACCTCCAAGCACGAGGACAATACCGTCACCCTGCCTGGTACTGTTCGGCAGGAGCTTTCCAACGGCATTTCCCTCATCGACTATCAGGATGGGCTGATGACCGTTTTTCGCGAGGATGGCATGCACGAATATCCCATAGACGATATCAAGGAAGTCCGCACAAGCCATACTGGCATCTACCCCACCCCCGCCTTCATTCCCGACAGCCTGAAACTTTTCTTCGATTTCGATACCCGCTATAATCCCGTATGCGAATTTACAGAAAACAGGGACACGTCCTTTGTGGTTCAACGTATCATAGAAGTCGGTTTTTATGACGGTGAAGCTACTATCAACGGCAACCTCACAGGCATAGCTGTTGCTATAGAAGGCGACAGCGTTTCCATAACAACAGAGCTGGAAGGCATAGAGATATTGGTAAGCGGACAATCAGAGAACGGCCGCATCTGCCTGAACAGCCTGCATCCCTGTAAGCTGGCTGCTGCCGAGGCAGGAACCTTACTCTCCAGCGTCACTGCCAATTGCGATTTAATCGTCAATTCCAACTATGCACTGAATTTCTATAATGAGGAGTTCAATGGCAAATGTATCGGAACTTCTGGGGACATAACCATCGAGGATGGAAGTCTTTACTTCCTGCTGACAGGTAGTGGAACGCTCACTGATGCCGACTTCCTGAACAATCCCTCATTAGGTGCACGTGCTGTGATGGCGAATAATATCAATGTCAATGGTGGAGAACTCTTCATCAAGACCCTTGGACATAACGGAGCTGTGGGTCTTGCAGCTGCCAAGAAGATTACCATCAACGACGGCAAACACTATATCGCCACCTACGACGATCCCCTCAAGGCGGGTTCATCTGTGATTGTGAACGGAGGCTTTACCTTTGCCACCAGCCTTACCAACGACGGACTGGATTCCAAAGGCGACCTCTTTGTCAATGGTGGCACCATCAGCACCTACAGTCCCGAGGGAGCCGAGGCAGCCTTCGATGTGAACCATTTCTATTGCAATGGCGGAACGGTTATGGGAGTTGGCTATAAGAGCGACCAACCCCTGGCAGACAAATCCGCACAGGCATACATCCGTCTATATAAGAATAAGGGGGTAAAACGCTATGTTAAGATTGCTGATGCCGATAATAACGAGCTGGCCATAATCGAGACCCCTGCCTACCCCACACTTACCATCCTATATTCCTCTGCCTTGTTGCAGAAGGGAAGCACTTACACCCTCTACACGGGTGATACACCAGAAGACCTTAATCAACTAACCACCATAAAAGCAGAATAATGAAGAAAAGGAAAGCTCGCTTATCCGTATTCGCCCTCTGCCTGCTCGCAGGTATCTGCGCAGCATCGGCACAGCGCATAGACCGTGAACACCTCAGCATCAGTGCCGATGGTCGATACAGCCACGTACTGAACGGACATCACATCTACTCCAACCTGATAGATACCCATAACTATGGTATCTTCGATGCCAAGGTCGGACTGTCCACACTGCCCAAGGACAACAATTGGTTCGAGCGGGCTCTCAACTACCCCACATTCGGCATCGGACTCTCCTATGCCCGCATGGGGGCACTCAGCTTCAAGAACGACTCCCGCCTGGGTGATATCGTCAACCTGTACGGCTTTGCAGAGTTCAATCTGGTACGTACCAAGCAGTTCAAGATGGGTCCGCTTTTGGAAGTGGGTTTGGCTTTCTCTAATCAGAAGTACGATTATCACACCAATCCCAGTAACCTCTACATAGGCTCTAAAGTCTTTGCTGTGTTCGGCACTGGCGTGCAGGCCGAGTGGATGTTCGCACCCCAGTGGTCACTACAGGCAGGCGCCTATCTGACGCATCACTCCAACGGAATGACCCGCTCGCCCAACCAGGGCATCAACGAGCTGGCTGTAGGCTTAGGTGTCCGTCATTATCTGGGACAGAAAGCATTTGAGCCCAAGAGCGCCGAAGCACCTCAGAAGCCCGAATATGCCAAGGGGATACACTATAATGTCTTTGCTGCTGCTGGCGTACATAGCTGCCCTGTCGAGCTGGACGGCATTCTGGCATCAGACACCCCCGACCAACTTGCGCCTGCCCGTTTCCGCGGAGTAGTAGGTGCAGAGGCGGTATGGCGATACACACCTATCTTCGCTACTGGCATTGGCTTGGAGGCAGATTTGGATGCCAACCATTACAGGCAGACCGACCTCCTGCTCAAGGGGGAGGAAGCCCCCGACGGCTATTCTCCTCTACGTGTCGGCGCTTACCTCAAGCAGGAGTTCTGGTATCGCCGCGTTTCCCTCCACGTTGCAGCGGGTTTTTATCTGTATAAGCGCTGCGGACTGACAGAGGACGTCAGCACTATCTTCGAGAAGTTGGGCATACGCTATCACTTTGGTCAGCAGAACGGACTTTTTGCCGGTCTCGACCTGCGTGCTCATCAGTTCGACCGCTCCTATTCCCTCGAGTGGTCACTCGGCTATAACTTCTGATTTTCCACTCACGCCAAAGTCTAAAATCTTAAAATGAATATCAACTTTTGTTAAATCTGACAGCAAATCGAGCTAACTTCTTCCGATTATCTCTATATTTGCAGCAGAAATAACAACAATTTATAATTCATAATCAGTTAATGTTATGAAAGACATTCAGTTTAAGTACATTGGCGAGGCTGTAGTCCTGGCCATCGGTCTCTTCCTGGCAGGAGGAGCCATCAAGAGTGGTATTGTCAAGTTCAAGGAGATGGACCGTACCGTCACTGCCAAGGGCTTGTGTGAGAAAGAGATGAAGGCCGACAAGGTCACGTGGCCCCTCAAGTTCAAGGAGCTGGGTAACGATCCTGCCGAACTCTATGAGCGTATCGAGGCCAACACCAAGACCGTTGTTGCCTTCCTGAAGCAGAATAATCTAACCGACGAGGAAATCTCCGTAGCACCACCTACCTTGGTCGATCAACAGGCCAACATGAGCTATAGCAGCGAGCAGGTACGCTACCGCTACAAGGCCAACTGCGTGGTAACCGTTGTCAGCAAGAATGTCGATTTGGTACGTAAGCTCGTCACCAAGCAGGCCGAGCTGATGCGTCAGGGCGTTACCATCGTAGGTAACGAGTACGACGAGGGCTCCAGCGTCAGCTACGAGTTCACCGGTCTGAACGAAATCAAGCCCGAGATGATTGCCGAGGCCACACGCAATGCCCGCAAGACTGCCGAGCAGTTTGCCGAGGATTCCGAAAGCGAGCTGGGCAAGATAAAGACTGCCGACCAAGGTCAGTTCAGCATCGAGGACCGCGACCAGAACACTCCCTGGCTCAAGAACATCCGCGTAGTAACCACCGTCGTTTACTATCTGGAGGACTAATCCTTAAGCCCCTCCCAACGATAAAGCCCCCACTTCTCACCGAGAGATGTGGGGGCTTCTTTCGTATCTATGGGAAGTTGAGCTTCCTAAACTTAATCCAGTAACGACTTCAACTGGTTTATCAAGTTCTCTCCTCGCAAGTCCTTGGCAACGATAATTCCATCTTTATCCACCAAGACGTTTGCTGGAATAGCCCTAACGTTGTAGATGGCAGCTCCCTGACATTGCCATCCTTTCAGGTCGCTCATCTGAGGCCAAGGCAGCTTCAGGTCTTTTATGGCTTTCACCCATGCCTCTTTTTTATTGTCGAGCGAAACACCTACTACCTCGAAACCTTTCTGGTGATACTGGCTATATGCTTCTATCACATAAGGCATTTCAGCACGGCAGGGGCCACACCAACTAGCCCAGAAGTCGATAAGCACATATTTGTTCTGACCAAAGAAATCACTCACCTTCACCTGCTTGTCATCAGGGTCGAGCATACTGAAGTCGGTGTATTTCTTACCGATTGCCGTGGGAGCAGATGCGGCAGCATCAGCAGCGAGACGTTTGTAGTTGGCACTCTCGGGCATCTTCTGCTTAAAGAGCTCCAGCATGGCAGACTTCTCGTCGTCCTTCAGTTGTCTGTAAACATCGCTCAACATCATATCGCAGATGGGCAACGGTTTATCCATGTGCTGCGTCAGGAAGTCACGCTTGGCAATGGTGATCAGTCTTTGCACGCTATCCACCTTTGCCTGAGCAGCCTTTTGTTCCTCTGCCGTTCCCTTTTTCTCCAGGAGAATACGATACACGTCATCCATTCCCTTTCCAATACCACGGGATGCTGCCTGATATTCAGTCAGAAGCTTATGATTGAGTCCTGTACTCTCAACATCACCCTCCTTGTATTTGGGTTCGCTCTTGTAGGTCTTTACCTTTATATCGGCCTCTTCCAGCACCACTTGTGCGATGCACAGACCTTTATAATTCCCTGCATGCGTAGGGCGGACAAAACGCATAGCATATCCTGCCGCGGGAACATCTCCCGAGAAAGTGAACTGACCATTGGACACAACGGCTGTATCAGTGTTTATCAGACCGTATCCTTGCGCCTTGCACAGATAGACGGTATCCCCATCAATGGTACCTTCTGCAGTACCAGTGATAGTGAATTTCTGGGCAGAAACAGATGTACATGCCACTGTTCCGGCTATGAGTATAGAGAATAGTCTATTCATCTTATTTGCTTGCCTTTTTACCATCGATAATATAGATGCCACGAGAAGGAATAGCCTTCAGAGGAATACCACCCAAGTTATATACACCTGTAACAGCCTTATCCAGCTCAACCTTCTTCAGGCCGTCTTCGTTATCCTCTCCCTTGTATTCGTTCTTCAGAGCAGCTTCCTTGTCCCAGTAGATAACGGGATCCTTTTCAGGAGCATTCCACATATAGCCCTCATCTATCTTCAGATAATAGCTGTTGGCAGGAATTACTGTCTGCGTTGCAGGCATCAAGGTAAAGCAGCGCTCCTTCATATTTACATTGTAATATACATAGCCTACGGGCAGTTCGCTAACCTGCAAGCTCTCCTCGGTGTACTGCATGCAGGAAACAGTGCCGGCATACCAATCGTTCAGGGTAGGGTCGGTGATGACGGTAGCCTCACCCTTCAGGTAGATAATCTGTGGAATGGCTGGGTAAAGCGAAGCACTTCCGCTCGAACCCAGTGTTTCTTCAAAGTAGCCAACGCCATCGTCTGTGTTTGCGTATTGTTTCTCCTGGAAGGGATGGCAGTTAAATTCGCTTTCTTCGAAGTAGATGCCAGCATAGTCCTTGTTGTACCACAAGATGTATTCACCATCGGGACAATTAAAGTATGTAGCATTGTCTGCCTGGAAGTAGGCATAATATTCCTCTGCCTTCTCCACCGTTACTGTAAGGGGATTGTCTGTGAACTTCTGCCCGTCGCTCTTACGCTTCCAGTAATGGAATGTGCTGGTTGTTCCTTCCTTAGGAGTAGCTGTCAGCTGCACTTCGTCGCCAATATCGTTAACGCTCTTGCTGCTGGTTACACTGCCCAGGTTCTTCATTCCTACGCCCAAACGGGGAACTACATGGCTGAAGACCACAAAGCAGCAATGCTCAGGGAACAAGGGAGCATTGGCAATACAGCTGGCCTCATCGTCGGCAGAGTAAGTAGAAGATGCAGTGTATCTCAGAACAGATTCCGCGTTCTTGATCACCAAACTACCGTTTTCGTCTGTTTCGGGCATCCAGTCATCATCCTCTGATTCACGCACGCCCTCTACCACGCCATACTGAATCCATCCGTTGGCAGGCTGGGTATAGCAATAGAAATCCGCGGACGAGATTAACGAGCCCACGTAGGTAGCCTCCTGATACTCGTCCCACTCGGTAATCTCACTGGGTTCTTCCACCTTATCTTTTGACACATAGATTTTTCCAGCACCCGAAGGATAGGCATGGAACTCGTCATAGAAATAATAGAACTTGTTGTCTGCGGCTTGTGCTATTCCACAAGAAAAAAATACTGCCAGACTTAACAGCGTCCACTTTGATAGAGTAATTAGTTTCATGTTTTTCTTTAAATTAATTGAATGTGATTAATAAATTGAGTTTCAAATGATTATTCTGCGTTTCTAACGTAACGTACAGATAGGTACTGATTGGTAGATTCCATACTCTGTCTGCATATCTCGTTTCTGTTATAAGCGAACTTTCTGAAGAAGAAATAACGCCCCGATTTCGACTCATCCTGCGTCGATGTCCAATAATAGCCAAAGGCACCTTTCTCCTTGCTGCCATCCACCAAGAAGCTCTGCGTGTGCAACGTCACATATCCTGCCAGCAGGAGTTCCAGGTATGTATCTCTGTCCTTTGTCTGTATCATACTCTGCGACACATTACCTCGCCAGTCGTTCTGCTGCGCCTCTTCTATGTTCATGCCCAACATACATTCCAACTGCTCCCAGTCCTCCTCCGTAGGCAAACGCCAACCATCCGGACAGGCTTTCAGTGCACCCTCCAATGTGTAATACATTCCATATTTGGGAACATCGCTATGCGAGAAATCTTCATAGTCGCCATATTGGTCCCATTCTTCAGGGTCAATGTATATACGGCACTCGTCATAAATACCAGTATCATATCTGTAGTTTTGTGCCATCCATTGTAGGTTACCATACTGAACCCATCTGTAGGTCTCGCCGTCTCTGGGGTCGGTATATATTCCTTGTGCCGTGGGTGCAGGCATCTCGGGAATGTCATTATTGCTGCACGAGCAGAGAACCACCGAGGCCAGTGTGCAGGCTGTTATAATAAAGTACTTCATCATTCTTGTTGAATATTATTTTTGTCGTTAGAATATGAACCCTATATCCGTCATAACCTTCTTGAAGATTCTCCATTTCTTCAGCACAACTGGATAATCGGCATACATTTGTTCTATTTGCTCATCTGTATAGGTAAGGGAGTAGGTGCAGTACATGGTCAGGTCCTTCTCCTTGGTCGGAGTGGCGCAGTGTCCCCATGTATTCTTCACATAATCCAGAAAGCCGTAGTATCTTACCACATGGCGCGCTTCTGTTATATCGTCGGTGGTGGTACGGTCGTAGTAATTCTCGGATACGGCATAGAACTCGTTAAAGGCCTCGCTCTTATTCATGGCCAGCTGTGGCAGGATGGCTGTCAGTATTCGGCTCACGAACTGCTGTTTCTGTGCATCTGTCTTCAGCTTCTTCAGCTGCGAGAAAGCCACTACTATGCAGCGCTGCCCTGTTGCGGCATAAGGATGCGAGGGAGCTGAGGTCGAACTGGTCCTGTAGTTAATCTGACCGCACAGATACCACGAATAAGGCATCAAACGTGCGCCTATGTGCGGCAGCACATACGTTTCAAGGAAATCCACTGCCAGCTCCTTGTCCTCTATTGTATTCAGGTTGGTATAGTCGTAGCTGTTGTTCGGATAAGCCGTCTGCCCTATTACATAATCCAGGGCCAGACGCTCTGTCCAGAATGTAGAGTCGCCGTTAATATCCAGTCCGTTGAACCTATGCTGCAGGGTATCGTTAAACAGCAGGAAGGCATTATGCCGTTGCTGGAAGCCCCTGCGAAGATTAGCCTCCTGACTGTCATCACCTTCCGAAGGTTCGAAGAAGCAGCTGGGGTCGTGAATCTCCAGATCCAGGTCGTAGGCATCACTGCACGATGTCCATGCAACGCCTACAAGTCCCAGCGTTAAAAGGGTCGAAAGTATATGTAACTTGTTCATCATCTTGTTCGTTTTTGCTATTGTTAGGGCTTGGTTGGAACTATCTCATAAGGGCGGTCCTGATTGCCGTTTCCTGGCATACCGGTATTGAACTCCAACACCTCGTATGGGATGTTAACGGTCCACGAGGGATCTTCCTCTCCCAGGGTATAGAGACGTGTTTCCAGGATATCTCCCGTATCATTGTCTCTATAGACCGTGTATGTATGCTGCAAGGATATCTTCTCGGGTTGTACTTGGCATACGCGATATCTTCTCAGGTCGAACCAGCGATGTCCCTCAACGGGGAACTCCCACCTACGTTCCATACGTATTCTGCTTATCAGGTCGCTTCCCGAGAGGGTTTCCACATTTCTCTCCGGAGCATCCTCGCGGTATCTCTTATTGGCAAGTGTCTTTAGTGCGTCCTGCGCCTCAGTTTCCTCTCCCATATAGGCTTTTGCCTCGGCCAGAGTAAGGTAGGCCTCTGCACTTCGCAGCCAGAAAAGGCTGGAGACGGGTGTGCGCTGCCCCGACGAACCATAGATATAGGTATCGTAGTACCATGATTTGTCTGTTATTGCAACGCCCGAAAGAGGTTCGCCGTGATTCTCGCGGATGCAGGCAATAAAGGGACCTGAGCGCCAGAACCACTGATTCTTGCGGGTGTCGTTTTCGTGGTAGGACTCATACAGATCAGTGCTGATACGCGAGCTCTGATAATAGTATGTTGTCATTCTTACAATATCACTTCCTCCCATCGAGAAGATGTTCTCGGGGTTGTCGGCACGCATAAACTTACTGCCAGACGTAACCACATTCTCCAGTGCAGGGTGTTCCTCTATTACCAGCTGCGCATAACGTGCGGCCTCTTCCCAGTTCTGCATGAACAGATAGACGCGTGACAGCAACAGCCTCACAGCCGTTACGTCTGCCCTATACAGTTTATGCTGCGAGGGGACCTGTGCCAGGCATTCCTCTGCCTCCTGCAGGTCTTTCAGTATGATATCATAACACTCTTGTACGGTATTACGGCTGAAGATTTTATCCTGTATCTCAGGAGTCAGCTTCATGGGAACACCCAGTTGTGTAGCAGCCTGCTCGGGGCTGTAGGGCTGACCATACACATTCAGCAGCCAGAAGTAGTAAAAGGCACGCAGGAACTTGGCCTCTCCCACCACCTTATTATAGCCACGTATCTCGTCAGGGGTGGTCTGTGGCAGTTTCTGTGCCGAAGCCACCACGTTGTTGGCTACATTTATGTATTTGTAGAAGAGCGTCCATTCTCTGTTTTCGCTGTAGAACGTCAGCCCGTTCTCTGTTGCACCCAGTCTGGCTTGCCATGTAGAGGGGCCGAACATATACTGGTGGCTCTCTGGCTCAACAGACTTATTACCGTCTCCCAGATTGTGCTCCTCCATCTCGTCGGCCAGCAGATGCAGGAACATACCCGGATTGCTGAAGAGCTTATATTGTTTAATGTAGTTGACGGGCAAATAGCAGTCGCCAATGAGCAGTTCATCCAGGTTCTTCCAGGACGTGATATAGTCCTTGTCCTGAGAGTATTCCTCCAGGAAACTGCAGCTGCACAGCATCAAAGCCATGCCGATAGTACGTATTATATTTCTTGCTTTCATATACTGACCTGTTAGATGTTAACATTCACTCCCAAGGTAAAGCTTGGTGTGTCTGAGAGTTGCACTTCCGTAAAACCTCCCTGTGTAGGAGTCTGTCCGCGCAGCTCCTTATTACAGAAGGTGTATATATTATAGGCACTCAGGGTGATAGCCAGACGCTGCATGCGCATTCTCTCTAACTGTTTCTTGCTGAACTCGTATGTCAAGTTCAGGTTCGAGAACTTCAGGTAGTTGGCGCTAACCACACGCACATCGCTGTAGTCATACATCGTCCAGGCATTGCTATGCAGCTTAGGACCATAATAGTTCGTATTCTCCGTCCAGGGCTTTGTATAGACATCCAGGTGAGGCGAGCCTCCGCAGATAATGGCTGGGATGTTCGTCCTCTCCTCGTCGCCGGGCTTCATCCATCGGTTCAGCAGGTCGCGGTTGGCATTCACCTCCGAACGGAAGACACGTCCCGAGCTGAATCCGTCAAACATACGGAAGAGTCTTGTCTTGGCTCCTGCGCTGTACAGGAAGGTCGCTCCCAACCTCCACTGCTTATAGGTAAAGGTGGTGTTAAAGCTACCCGTTATGCTGGGCTCTCTGCTGCCTGTGGGCGTCAGCACCGAGGTATAGAAGGTGTACTTGTCTGCCGTCTTCAACTCAGCCTGGCGTTCGTCCCAGATATCTATCAACGGACCACCGTCCACGGGGCTCAAGCCCATGAACCTGTAGGAATAGAATGTACCCACGGGCATTCCTTCCACAACGGCCTTTCCCGTCAGGAAGTCGTTCAGTTCATAGCTTTCTGCTCCCGGACGTGTCGTTACCTTATTATATATCTTCGACATGTTACCCGACAGGATCCAATAGAAATCCTTCGTCTTGATGGGAGTGGCGGTCAGGGTGATGTTAAATCCCTGATTGGTGATAACGCCAGAGTTCACCACATACGATGTAAATCCGTTCACCTCGCTAATAGTCTTGTTCATGAAGGCATCCGTGGTACGCTTGTGATAGTATTCCAGACCCAACTGGATGCGGTTATGCAGGAAGGCGGTTTCCAATCCTACGTTCGTGGAATGTGTCTTCTCCCACTTCAGATCGGGGTTGGCAAAGTTCGATACGGTAGAGGTGAACTCGTTATAGAAACCGTCATAGCTTCCTTTTCTGATGATAAGCTCAGAGGCTTGGTCGTCCAGCATGTTACCCTGCTCACCATAAGAGGCTTTCAGAGTGAGCATATCCAGCCAGTCGGCCTTTATATCAAGGATATCTGCCAGATTGGCATTTCCCGAAACAGACCAGATGGGCAGCAGTTTCTCGTTACTGCGACTACCGAACTTATTGGAACCGTCATAACGTCCGTTCATGTTCACCGAGAAGAGGTTCTTGTAGCCATAGGTCAGCGTCGTATAGGCAGAGACCATATTGGTCTTGGCGCTTGTTATCACAGGCACATTGCCCTGCATCCATGCCCAGTAGTTGGTATAGGAGGTCGGAACGTTCGTAGCGAACGACATGCCGCGGTCCTTGAAGTAGCAACGTTGTCTGTAACGGTCACCGTCTGTTTTGTTGGAACTTGCCTCGAAGCCCAACGCCACATTGATGTTGTGTTTTCTGCCGGCATCCAGGTACTTGTTGTAGTTACCCTGCAGACGCGCCGTCCAGCCCTTCTGGCTGGTATGCTGCCTGCTCAGCTCGCCGCCATAGGGGCAGTACGAGTTGCTTTTGGGTGTCTCGTCCACCGTCCCTCGCAGGGCATAGATATAGTAGCTGTCCTCGCCATGCCACTCGTCGATTTTCGAGTTGGATACATTGGCAGAGAAGATGGCATTGAAGAACAGATCCTCTATGGGCTTATAGCGCAGGTTCAATGTCGTGATAACGGTGTTACTGCTTTGTTCCGTACTGCTGTTGTCCAACTCCTTCAGGATGCTGTAAGGATAGTTGCCGTACAGGTCGTTGCCCGTGTTGTACTTCAGATAGGTGAAGTACGAGCCGTCTGCATTACGTGCCGGAATGATACGATTGGTGTTATAGGCATAGTCTATCACATTCAGGTCGCTGGCAGCATAGTCTCTGCTGCTGATGTTGCCATTGATGTTCAGCTCCGCCTTCAGCTTGCTGCTGATGTCGTAGTTGATCTTTGCCATCGCGGTGTAGCGGTTGTTATGGGCGCCACGCACCACATCATCCTGCTGGGTAACGCCCAGCGAGGTGTAGTACCTCACCTTATCGCTGCCGCCCGACACACTTACGGAGTGGTCCTGCGAGAAGCTGTTCCTGCACAGCAGGCTGAACCAGTCGGTATTCTCCGTCTTCATCTTCTCTATGGCAGTATTGAACTCCTGTCTTGTTATCTCGCCTGCATAGAGCTGGCGCAAGGCTTCCTCATATCCCACCTTCGACATGTTGCTGGGATAGGCATAGTGCTCCTCTGCCAGAAACTGCGAGAACTGCACACGCTCAGCCGAGTTCATCAGGTTAATTTTCCCGTCGCTATAGTAAGGGCGCTTTCTCAGTGTCAGCTGTCCCGAATAGTTCACCGTCGGCTTACCCTCGCGTCCGCTTTTCGTTGTCACTACTATCACGCCGTTGGCAGCCCTTGTACCATACAGGGCTGTGGCAGCTGCATCCTTCAGCACGTCTATACGCTGTATATCCTGCGGATTGATGCCCGCTATGGCATTACCTATACGGTTCACGTAGTCAGGGTCGTTCAGCACGTCGGGCGACAGATCCACAGGGTCCGTCAGTATGATGCCGTCCAACACCCACAGCGGTTCGCGGTTACCTATCAGGGTGCTCGTACCCCTTACACGCAGTCGGGGGGTAGCATTTATCTCACTGCTGTTGTTGGTAAGCACCAGGTCGGGGATACGACCTTCCAGCATCTTATCCACGCTCGAGATGCCCGGAATCTCAATATCCTTCATGTCAACAGACGTAACGGAGCTTGTCAGATTCCTTCGGTCCAACTGCTGGTAACCCGTTATCACCACGTCCTTCATCAGTTTCACGTCATCCTGCATGACCCACTTTACTTTCTGCCCTGCCTTCACCTTCTGCACGATAGGCTTCATGCCCACATACGTCAGCATCAGGGTAGCGCCCTCTGTGGGCACCTTCACACGGAAGTTACCGTCAGTGTCGGTAACTGCATTAATAGTGTTTCCTTTGTCGCGGATGTGCGCCCCAATCAATGGTTCGCCAGCCTCATCCACCACAGTGCCTATCACCTCCTGTCCGTAGGCAACTACCCACGACATCAGCACCAGAAGTGCAAGCGTTAAGAATCTTTTTCCTTCTATCATTATATGTTATTTGAGTTTATAAGTTCTTGAGTTTACTGTTTACCGTTTACTGTTTACTGTTTATTGTTTATTGTTTATTGTTTATTGGCCGCATCGAAATCTCGTAATATCGTAAAAATTGCGGCCAATTTTATAATTTTTGAATTTTGAAGGCTGCGATTGAGCGAGAGCAATGATAAACTTGTTTAAGCATTGCCGAGCGTGAGCAGGCTCGACCGCAGGTCAATTTTGAATTTTGAATTTTGAATTTTGAATTTAACATTTTTCTCATGGGAGAAAAATGTTACTCCCGCTGCCATTCCCATCACTATATGGGCCGCCTCTACCAGCTGATGCGGATATAGGGCAACACCTGCTGCCCATATCAGCGTTATGATGCCAAAGGGCGTTCCTACCTTATCCCTCCATCGCCAACACAAGGCAGGTATCGGGTTAAAGGGGATAATCAGCCAGTTCCATTCTGTGCAGGGCAAGTCCGAGAATAGCAGCAGGTAAGTAAGGAATATCCCTGCCGTTGTCTGTGCCACCATCAGCGCCCCATACAGATATTTGTTACGTAGGAAAACATTTCCTACCGCAAGCGCCAGTATCAGCACGCCCGCAACGAGGGGAGAGAACGGAGTCTGCGTTCTATTCTCTTTCGTTTGAAATAGGAAATGAGGTTCCTTCTCCATAAGGGGTTTCCCGTATGCCGTAGCCTTCGACAACACATCAACCAGCTGAGTTGGCACCACCACCTTACCTACCACATCCGATTCCGTGTCATACGCCTCTCCGCCCACTATGGTGCTGAAGACGAACCTATGCCAGCGGTTTTCCATCGCTCCGCAGGCAATCTCTTTTCTGGATTTCTCGCGCACCTCGTCACCCCATGGTGCAAAAGTGATATTACCATCTGTGGCCTGTATCAACCATTGCAGGACAGACAAGGCACAGCCATGGCGCAGGAAGTCGTAAGGCACATCGTGCATCCTCACCCCCTCGTCCAATATCTGCCACAGATGCTGCTTCACCTCTATGGGCAGGTTCAGCTTGTATTCCGCCACGCTCCTACCCTCTTCCTTGTAGCTATCCACAAAGGTTTCTGTAGGAATCATCCTCACTCCCATCCTCAGTTGCCCGGAAAGGTACTTAAGGGCATGGCTGCTGGCATCTTCCGCCTCATAGCTAAAGACATAGTCCATCTTGTATGCAGGGCATTGCATACGCAGGCTGGCATGCCCCAGTACGGTATATAACTCATCACCGGGCGAAGCAATCACCACGCTCGCCTCCACAAAATCCTCCGGTAAATTATCTAACGATACCGTTGCTGCATGACCATATAGTGGCAGAAACAGCAATAAAAGCAGTTTCTTTCTTATAAAATTCATTAAGGATGTGAATATAGTTTCAGCAAAGTTACTGCTTTATTCCTCAACAACACACACATGCCCCGGAAAAGCCCCCATCTCCCTGCCATTAATTGACATTTATCAACTCACCAAGCGCAATCCGCAGCGTCTTGCGCCCTTTTCCGCCACTTCCCATAACATTTTGACAGGGTACAATATCTAGCGAAATTTAGATTCTATCTGATTATTTTAGCTTCACCATTAAAAGTAGATATCTCCGCAGCCAGTGTGTTAAGGTTATGAAAGCGACTGTAGTCACTGTCAGAAGGTACATGGCCCACATCACCCATTGTATCGAGATCCCAAGGAGCCAATATGAGCAACGAGCCGCTTACACAGGCCTCAAAGCGCTTTTTCTCGGGTTTCCAATATTGGCCTATCGGCGTCGCCTGCAGATGTATCAGCGGATAGCCTCGTTCTATGCACTCATTTTTCATCTGCTGCTCACCACGTGATATACCTGGTGTAACGATAACTGTACCACCTTCCATAATAGCATGTTCCCAAACGCTTCGCTCATGATCGTAGTCGTCTGTTTCCTCGTATGGACTACCTGTGACGGGATGCTTACGATGGCACATCACCTGCACCTTACGAGGCCATCTCAGAAGGAACAGGTTACCAAATGCGCCATAACTGCGACCGTCTATCTGTACACGCAAACATCTGCGCAAGTAATCGGGCAGAAGTCGTCTCAACAGAGCACGCCTCGGATTATCATGCACATAAGCTATCATCGCTTGACGGTGACGCTCATCAAGGCACACAGTGTCGTCGTAGTTGTCATCGAAGAGCGGACGCTGTTGGCGGCCCACGAAGGTATAGTATTCCTGACGCTGTTTCTTAGACATGCCGCGTATCAGATCGCCCTCATTATCGTAAGAGGCAGCCTTCTCGCGCAGCCAGGCAGGTGCACCATCGCTCCTACAATCAACCGAAATCGGACGAATTGTAGAGGACGGAAGCCCCTGTTGCCGCTGCCAGCTACTGGTACAGAAAGCCTTGAATGCCTGAATGATATCCCCCAAGCTCCACTGCATGGGCTCTAACACTTCGATAACACCATGGAAATGGTCGGGCATGCATACACATGCATGTACCACCACTTTATTGCCATGAGTATGTGAACGAACGGGTATCTGTAACCAAGCCTCCCGCACCACCTCACCAAGAGGGGTAAGAACAAGGGGGACAACGGGAGCTATGCGACCGTTCCCATCTTTGTGACCGTTCTCGGCTTTGTGAGCGTTCTCGGCTTTGTGAGCGTTCTCGGTCGCAAAGGTCGTAAAATAAGAGAGCAACTGTTCACGGCCACTCACCACAAGGGTGATGAGATAAGTGCCGCGACCGCAGTAATCATGACCAGCATTGCGTGGACGATAGGACAATGGTTCTTTTCTTTTCATCAGTTTTTTTTAGCCCGCAAATTTACAAAGAAGTCCCGAAAACATCACCACTGCAATATGATTTTTCTCATTTTCAAGCACTCTATCAATGCGTTTCATTGACACTGCAAAGGTACGACATCGGGAAGGGGGTTAATACGTTTATCCTTAGACATCCTTAGACAAAGCTACGCAAACTGATTCTTTTCTACGGTTCTCCCAGGTATTCTATGATTAGGGAGACATCCTTTGGAGTAAAGAACTTGGAGTGAGGCGGCATGCCGCAGTCCTGCAGCGCCTTGGTTAGCGTCTTGTTGCAACGTATCCAGTAGTTGAGGTTACTCAATGCTCCACTGGCTGTGGCAGCATTGGGGAAATATAGGAGGGCAAGTTCCGATTTGCCGTATTGTTGAATCTTGAACATAATCAAGTTGTTTTTGAGTAAAAAGTAAGTTAAAAAAAAATATTTTCCAAGTTGATTTCCACTGCTGTTCAAACAAGAAATCCAGGATATCTATCTTGCGATGTTTGATGTCTGAGGCAAGT
>ODAJ012163712.1_pt1 | contig 29829 bp, 25 predicted proteins | sample 1539241 | NCBI WGS metagenome assembly ODAJ01 (sample SAMN02144231, study PRJEB22623) | gut metagenome | biome: sheep rumen | host: Ovis aries | place: New Zealand
CATTCATTGAAGGTTTGTCTCAGGATATGACTGATGACATTATGTACGGAAACCATGATGCAGATCCGCATTATACTAACGGTTTTGCACATCGCTACAACAAGATTAACAATGAAACTGTTATTGATATGGGTGGAACCGGTAACAGCCTTACATCAGTTTATCTGATTAAATGGGCCCGTGATAAGGCTCACCTCATTTATCCAAAAGGACACAAAACTTTTGGTGTTGAAGTTGAAAATCTTGGACGTATGCTTATTAAGGATGCAAACGGTAAAGAATTTATGGGTTACAAAACTCACTATCGTATTGCCCGCGGTCTTGCTGTACGTCATTCAAAGTCTGTTATCCGTCTTGCAAACATTAATCCGTCTGCAAACAACATCGGTGAAAAAATTGCCGAATACGTTGCTAAAAACCTCGACAATCTTGCAATTGGAGGCGGAACAATTTCAATTGCTTGTAATCCGGTTATTAAGGGTATTCTTAACTGGACTGCTAACCAGAAGTCTAACGTTATTTATCCTGCAAAGGACCCTTGGGGTAACGATGTACTCCAGATTGGCGAAGGCCGCATCCGTAAGTGTCCTTCTATTTTGACAACCGAATCACAGGTAGTCTAATAAAACGCCCTGTATATTACGGGGCTAGATTATTAAAGGAGATGCTATATGCAGAAATCAAGATTTGACGCCGCCCTTAATTTTGGGTCGGTTACTCTCGGCAACGCCGGTACAGATGCACTGACAAATGTACTTAAAATTGATAAGGCAGATCCGTCTTACAGAGCAGTAAACTTTATTGTAGAAACGGCTGCTGTAGGTGGAACTTCCGTGCAGCTTTTGGTACAGGGAAGTAATGATAACTCAACTTATGTAACAGTTGCAGAATCACCGGTTATCCTTGAAGCTAAACTTGTAAAAGATGCTAACTTTGATGTTCACATCCCACAGGACTGGAATTACAAGTATATGCGTGCTGCTGTTATCGGTGCTGGTACTCACACAGCCGGTAAGATTACAGCTTGTATGGATGTTTATCCAGGAGTGTAATGTATGGCTGAACAGAATATGCTTGACCAGAACGGTACTGGTAATAAAACCGAAAAAGAGGAAAAAACTGTTAAGTACAAGGTTAAAAGAACCTGTTACTGGAATGACAGACTTTATTATGCTGACAGCGTAGTAGAGCTTCCTGAATCGGCTAAGCCACCTGCAGGTGAAAACGGCCACTTTGTAAAGCTTTAGCTTTTACATTAACAAAAGGCACGGTGCCATTAAGTGCCGTGCCTTATTTTTTAATAAGGTTTAATAAGGTTTAATAAGGTTTAATAAGGTTTGGTAAAGTTATGAATATAGACAGAAGTTTAGTTGCACGTGCTTTTTCAAAGGCCGGCGAAGAACCTATTACAGAAAACGAATGGAACGAAGGAACTAACAACAGAGTAAGAGTTGTGAAAGAGTTTTATCTTGCAGTTATGTTAGCAGCTTTATCATCTTATGACTGGACCAGCCAGAAGAAAAGAGCAAGGCTTGAAGTTATTGACGATGAGGAAGAAGAAAACCTTACAAGCTATTGCTACATGTACGCACTTCCTACCGATTGCGCTAAGTGTATAGAACTTTTAGACGGCGGCGCTTACATTGTGGAAGGCGGCTTTTTGTATACAGATACAGAAAATGCTGTACTTCTTTATGTTACAAATTATTTTACCGGGAAATATATATACGCAGAAGTTGCAGAGCCTTCTGCAGATGACATAGATAACTATTATGTTCTGGAGGATGGAGATTACTCTAAGGCTGATGGTTACATTATGGGAACAACTTATTACGTAAGAGTTGATGAAGATTACAATTTTTACGCACAGCCGGTTTTAGATCCTCACTTAAGCGAATACATTGAATGTAAACTTGCTGCAAGTTTAGCTCTTAAACTTACCGGCGACAAAGACAAATACCAGATGTTATTTAATGAAGCTCAGTTAATAGGCCTTGATGCACAAAAGAAGAGTTCTGAAATGGCACGAAACAAATCTAAGGGAAATCCTACATGGGTTGAACAGCTGGGACTTAAGTAGGAGGATTTATGCTGATTACAAACTTTGCAAGCGGAGAATTATCGCCTAATCTGAATGGACGTGTTGATTTAAGACAGTATTATCAGGGCGCTGCAAGAATTGAGAACTTTGAAGTTATTCCCACTGGCGGAATTAAAAGAAGGCCCGGCTTAAAAAGAGTTGGTGAACTTACAGGCAATTCCAGGATTATTCCGTTTATTGTGGATAAGAATTCTGTATATATTCTGGAGCTTTATGCTGAACATATTGCAGTATGGAAAAGAGGCGTTTTAGGTAATTATTCTATTATACAGACTCTTGAAACTGATTACGCAAGCTTAGCAGAAATTAAGGAAATTCAGTATGCGCAGAATTATGACACAATCGTTTTTGTACACAGAGATTACCAGCCATTTATCTTAAAGGTAGAGGCCGGAGTTTTTTCAGGTTCTGCAATGCAGTTTGAGTTCTGGCCAGATGTAGAGCTTGATGATGATTTTGATTATGTAATAATTCAGACAGGTCCGGGGCTTCCAGAAAAAGAAACTACAGACGACGGACACGGACGTTTTACTTACAAAAGAATTGAAGGTGAAACAACAAAAACTTATATAAAAGATTACAACGCCGGTATAACAGACTTCTGGTGTACAAAAGACGGAAAGCTTTACAAATGGGATGTTTCAGAATGGAAACAGTATGGCCAGGATATTGAAATTGATACTGAGCTTTTTACTACAGAAAACAAATATCCTTCATGCGTTGCGTTTTTTAATAACAGGCTTTATTTTGCTTCTACTACAGAAAAGCCTCAAATGGTATGGGCCAGTTCTGCTCCAGATAATTACGGGACACGTTACAACAATTTTGCAACTTATAAAAAGTTCGTAACTGTTAACAAAGTAACCAAGAATGCAGATCTTCATATTTTTACTTGCGACTTGCTGCAGGCTAATATTGATACAGAAAATCACACAACAACATTTAGTAATTTAAGCCAGAACTTTACTGTTGACGGAACTCTTGAAGAAGATATAACAAGCTATTTTGTTACGAGCGATATACTTCCAGTAGGAACAAAGGTTATTGCAGTTACAAGTGATACTCTTACTGTTGATACTGATGAGGTTGCTGTTGTTTTTGATGAAGAGGAAGAAGATCCTGCAGAAACAAATATTGTTATGTCTATTCAGTTATGGAGAACAGCTGATGCACTTACTGCAGAAGATTACACATATATGGTAGTTGCAAACAACTGCACTACTGCAGACTGTTCACTTTTTTTTGAACTTGCAAGCGACCAGAACGACGCTATCAAGTTCTTAAGTTCAAACAGATTTTTAGCTGTAGGAACTGAAAGCTCTATCTGGAGCATTGACCCTGGTATTAATGCGCTATCAATAAACGCAATTATGCAGGGACGTTATGGCAGTGATGATATTCAGGGACAGGCTGTAGAGACCGCAACTGTATATTTTGCGCAAGGCAGAAAAGGAATCAGAGAATTCTACTGGGATGGAGAAAGTTCTGCATTCCGTACAAATAACATTGCTTTACTTGCGGACCATATTTTAAGGGAAAGCGCAGTAATTGATTTTGATTACATGACTAATCCATATTCAAGATTAATTATTGTAAGGGAAAACGGAAGTGTTGCATCTATGCTTTATGACAAAACAAACGGTGTTATGGCATGGAGCCGGATTATTCCTGGTAAAGGCAAGGTAAAGAATTGCGCAGTTACAAGAGGCGAAGATGAAAACGATCTTGTTTTTTATGTTGTAGAAGATGGCGGAAGATACTTCCTTGAAGTTCTGGATTACGGTTCAGAAGTTTACATTGACAGCTGGAAAGAATACGAAGGCAGCATTGACGGTTATACAGAAGGCGCAATGCTTTTTAATTTTACAACAAAAGCAATGTGTCCTTATGATGATATTCCGGAAGATTTTATTAATCTGGATGACGTTGTTTATATCGGGTACAAGTACAAAAGCTATATTAAAAGTATGCCTGTTATAGCAGGAGATCCAAGTAAGCGCATAAGAATCAGTACAATTTTAGTACGCTTCTTAGACTCATATTTACCTGTTATGAAAATTACTAACCTTCCGGAAGAAGGCTTTAGCACTATTACAGAAGTGCCTTATTCCGGAATCGGAAAGGTTACTTATCCTGGTGTTACAGACCATGATGTTTGTTTTGAAATAGAAGCAGACTTGCCGCAGGCTGTAAATATTCTTAGCGTTGATGCGCAGACTGCATAAGGAGGAATAATAAATGTGGTGGCTTATTGGAATTGGAGCAGCCATAGGCGGTTTAAGCGGGCTGTTCGGTGGTTTAGCAGATACAAAAAGGGCAAAGGAAGATGCTCAGGCGCAGAAAGACCATATAGACGAGCTTTACAATCTGCAGAAAGAACAGGCAGAAGAGGACTGGAATAACGCGCTGGAAACTGCAAATAAAAATGCAGAGCGCATGAACGATAAAGCAGACCTTACGGACCTTACTCAGGATATAACAGAAACTGCAGTCTCAAATGATTTTAATGCGGCTATCGACAATCTGTATTTATCGCAGGCAAGCGATACATGGAGCTGGAATCAGGCTGCAATGCAGATGAAAGGCAACGAAGGAGCTGCTTATTCTAATCTTGCTGCAAGCGGTGTAAGAAGCGGAAGCTCTTTAAGTGATGCAGTTCTGATGGATAGTTCTACTAATGCGGCCCAGCTGCAGTTCAGTCAGGATGCAAAAAGGCAGAGCGATAACAACAATCTTGAAAGCGTTTTGAACTCTTTAGCCGGTAATAAAATCGGTATTACAGAAAACAGAATAGGTGCAGACTGGACTCGAAGCGACGCAACAGACCTTGTTAATTCTTTTGCAGAGGGCGGCTATAACTGGAATGTTTACCAGAATCAATTAAAGCAGATGGACTCAAATTATAATTATAATATGGGCCAGCTTGATACTGAAATAAAACGAAACAGCGGATGGAATCGCTTCTTTAAAGTTGCAGGTTCTACACTTTCTTTAGGTGTAAAAGGCGCCCAGACTGGTTATAACCTTTATAACATGGGAACAAATGCATCTAAATATAATACAGGTTCGGAGGCTTAACTATGTCGGCAGGAATGGAATTTACTAATACAGTTTTTGACAGCCTTAATGCAGTCAGCAATATGGTTGAAGATTATAACCGCAAGACTGCTCAGCTTTCTACTCAGAGCAAGCAGATTAAACTGCAGGCAGCTATAAACGCTGAGCTTGACAGCATTAAAAGAAGCGGAAATTATGAGAACTGGAACAATGACATAACCAGTTTTTTTGAAAGAGTAAAAAATGGAATGGGTGATAAAAACAGTCCTTACTACTGTAAGAACAATCTGCAGGCGCAGATGTTTGAAGGCATTCTGAATCAAACCCAGGTAGGTGTAAGTGAAAAAGTAAGCCAGATGGTTTTTAGTGCTGAGCGGGATCACGCTATTGTAGATTATACAAATAACCTTGAACTTTTAGTGCAGACTACTGCAGGCGCTGATTATGTAAGACAGGCAAATGAAGGCGCAAAACTTCTTTTTAATAACGGTTTTATTAATGAAGATCAGTTACAGAAGCAGTATGATCAGAATTATTCTACAGCTTATTCCAATGCAGCGACAAAACTTTTCAACGAATCTGTTCAGGAAGCAATTAAACGCGGAGAAAAAGAAGAGGCTTTAATTGCAAAGGTGTTTACCAATATGCCTGAGATTATGGCTATTGATACAGCAGGCCTTCCTAAAGCTTTTGACAGGGCCGCAATGGATGAAGCTCTTAAGAAAACTTTTAAGCAGGACTACAAAGCCTATCTTTATGATTACCAGCAGGGAAATGCAGAGAAACTTTCTGAAATAAATCAGCAGATGAGAAAGACACAATCTGCAGAGGACAGGCTTGCAGTTGCAAGAAGAGGACAATCAGCTTTAAGCCGTATGACCGGAAACATGCTTAGCGAAGATGACCGCAATAAATATGCTGCTTATTTTGATTATGAAATTAAAGACATAACCGGTGGAAGCGGAAGCGGTGGAAGTTCTTCATTAAAGAAAATGAATCCTAAGGACAAAATGGAATTCTATATGAATGCTATCCGTAATGGAGATGAAACTACTGTTAATGATGCAAGACGAGATTTTGAAAAAGAAATACTTGAAGAATTCAGGGCTTATACAGGAGACGAAAACGCAACAATAATTGATGTAGAGCAGGCCTACCCTATTATAGGACAGTTTTTTGAGTATGCCAAAAAGAATTTGCCTTATGGTTTTGATGATGTTATATCTACTGCAGAAAATGTTTTGAAGAGTACTCTTAATACAAAAGGAGACAATGCTAAATATAAAGAAGAAGTTACTTCTACAATGGGCCTTGTAATGGATATTCTTTTTGATACAAGAATAAAAGGAGCAGGTCCGGAAGAAATTAAAGCTGTTAAAAATAGAGTTATAAGAGCCTTAAATGCGAATCTGGGCGGAGTTCTCGAAAAGAACAAAGCTTATAAAGATGCCTTTGAAGGTTATGCCGGAATTGAAAAACTGAGCAACTACGAGCAAGGCGTATTTGAAAGCCGCGAAGAAAGAATGGCTAAGGCTATGGTTGAAAGGGATGATAATCCGGATCTTGTTTACACTAATTACAATGGTGTTGAAGTTCCTTATGCACTGCAGGAAGGTTTAAGCCGCCTTGAAAACGACGAAAGAACTGAGCTTAAAGAACAAATAAAAATGCAGACGGGACAAGATGTTAAAGACGGTGATATTAAAATGTCTTATGAAAAAGAAGAAGGCCGCGATGATGTAAGCGCACGCAGACGCTATACAATAAACGGAACTGATTACAGGTTCAGAAGTGAAGATGGAAAACATATTATCCTGGAATCTAAAGAGAATGGCACAGAAGATTGGCATGTAATAAGAACTGCATCACAGCAGAAAGAATATGACAGCCCTCAATCTCGGTTAGATAGAGTTAAGCAGAAAAAGAATCTTGGAGAAATACCAAAAGAAGGCATCAGCTATACAGATGAAAACGGTAAAACGGCAAAGATTACTTATGTTAACTGGAAACGTATGAGCGACATGTCGAGAGAGCTGTTTATTAAAGACTGGCTTAGCCGGGATCCAGAAGCTGCACAGAAATGGCTTGACTCCCTTCCAGATAAAAAGAAAAAGTAAGTCTTGTTTATATCAACAAAAAATTAATCTACTAAAATATCTGATATAGGAGTTTACTATGTCAGATATTTTTTTTAGTTCAAATCACAACTCAGGAAACAATCAGAATAATAATATTACACAATCCAGAAACGATTACTGGCGCAGGAAGAATGAAGAGCGCCAGGCTTTAAATAAAGAATACGAAGCAGACATTGACCGCTACAGCGTAAATATTTCACAGGAAGATTACAACGTAATTAAAGACGCTATTGCTAATGCAGATGTTCCTGAGGATGAAGGTTACCGCTGGGCTTGCGCGCTTGAACTGAATAAACAATATGATATTCCGGTAAGTTATGCTTATCAGAATCTTGAAAATATTAATCAGGCATTCTGGGGAGACAGATTTACATTTACTCCAAAAACAAACTTTAAGGCTATTGTAGACTCTGGAAAACTTGGTGTAAACACTCTTAAAATGGGCCAGCTTGGAAGCAAGATTATGCGCGCTGAAATGCTGGGAACAACAAGCATTGATGCAGACCAGTTCTATGACCTTGATGCAATGCTTGAAAAATATGCTGCTCTTGAGGCAGAAACCGAAACTTTACAGGATTATGAAAAAAGAAATTTTGTTATAGAAACACTTAAGTTCGGGGCGCAGAGCGCACCATTTACAGGAGCAGTTGCAGGCGCCGGCCTTGTCGGAAGCCTTATTGCTCCAGGTGTAGGAACTGCTGCAGCTTTTGCAGTAAGTATGAATAATGCTGCTGGGCTTGAATATATGAAGCTTAGACAGGCCGGTTCTACCGTAGGCGATGCGGCAGGTTTTGCAATTTTAAGCGGCGGTTTACAGGCCCTTGTAGAAACTTCTTTAGGTAACGTTGCTGGCGCTCTTGGTAAAAGTTCTTTAGGAGATTTAGCAACAGAAGCCGTAAAACAGAAGATTACAGGAAATGTTTTTAAGCGCCTTACTTATGATGGAACATTTAAAACTCTTGCCTTAAGAATGGGTAAAGAATGGGCTAAGGAAAATGCAGAAGAAGGACTTGAAGAAGTTATCCAGGATTTAATTGAAAAAGGAACAGATGCACTTGCTGCAGAAATCGGCGGATATGAAATAGATCCTATTACGGCTAAACAGGTTGCTCATGATGCATGGGAAAACTTCCGCGGCGGTGTTATGGGAAGCCTTGTTTTAGGACTTGGACCTTCTGTAATTAAATCAAAGGCAGATGTTAAAGAGTTTATTAACGTAAAGAATAAAGCCGGAGCAATGGCAAGTTTTGAAGCTTTTGCTAAAGAAACAGACAGCTCTCCGGTTTTTGAAGGCTTAAAGGCAGAAGAAAAGCGAAGCGCACAAAAAGCAACATGGGACAGGGAACAGGCAAGAATTGAAGCCGAAGCAACTGCACAGGCAAAAGATATTGCAGAAGTAACTGATTATGCAGAAGGCGCAGAAGAAAGAAAAGTTACTACTGATGAAGAAGGAAACGAAACAGTAGAAGAAGCCGAAAGTGTTTACCGTGAAGATGATGGAAAACTGCATTATGCCAAAAAGGAAAGCGAAAACGAAGATGGAACTATAGATGTATTTTTTGCAGCCGGAGACGACACACGTAAGAACGGACGCTATGGCCAGATTAACTACACTGTTAATCCTGATGATAAAACTATCTCTATAAAAGATTTTAAGATGGCTCCAGGGCGCGAAGGTTTAAGAGCTGAACTCTTTGAAGAGTTTTCTCGTGATAATGCAGGTTATAAAATTGACTGGAATACAACTTATTCTCAGGCACAAAAGATTAAAGACACTCTTATTCAGAACAATCCATCCGGGGCAAAAAACGGACTTAATTATTATGCTGATGAAAACGCTGTAGCAGATGCATCTACAAGAGCAAAAGTTGCAGCAGAAATAAGACAGAATATCCATAACGTAAGTGTAAAAAGTGTAAAAATGGATGCAGACGGTAAAAGAAGATATACCTATACCCGTACTGCACTTACTAATAAGCAGGTATCAAGTGCAGTTGCACTTTTGGAAGCCGCCGCAAAAAGAATCGGAATGAACTTGTCTGATTATGTAGACAGAACTTTTGGCGAACAGATTTTTGGAACTCAGGAAGATTTTGCAAAAAGCGCCGCTGCTCAAAATGATGCAGTAACAGGAAAGGCCGGAGGCGTAAAACAGGGAGTTGCGCAGAAAGGATGGCAGGAATATGGCCAGATGGTAAAGGCTGTAATTTATGCCGGAGAAAATGCAGACTTCTCTACCTGGGCGCATGAGCTTGCACACGTATTCCAGAATCAACTTGACGGAGATTTAAAGACACAGGCAGAAGCCGCTTTTGGTGTACAGAACGGAGACTGGATTAATTCTACATTTAAGTTTAAGGACGGACACACAGACAGCGCCGCCGAAGCTTTTGCTTATGGTTTTCAGGACTGGCTTAAAACAGGAAAGGCAGAAAGCGAAGAAATGAAAAATATCTTTAAGCAGTTTGCTGAATTCCTGGTAAGAGCTTTTAATTCCCTTAAGGATTTTATTAACCTTACTCCAGAAATTACTGATGTTTATAATCAGCTTTTAAGCGGAGATGAAAGCCTTCTTAAACTTGCAGAAAAGGCAGTAGAAGAAGAGGACAGACGCTACCGCGCACAGATGCAACAGCAGGCAGAAGAATCTGCAGCACAGAAAAAAGCTGATGAAGAAGCCGAGCGAAAGACTGCTATGGCAGAAAAGGAAGAAGCCGGCGAAGTTACGGATTTTTCTTTAGAAGAGGAAGAAGAAGCTTCTGCAGAAGAAATAGAAGCAAAGCTTGACGAGGGAGAAAATGAAAGTTCAGAAGAAACTAACGCTATTGATAATGCGCTTGAAAATACTAATCTTACTGATGAGCAGAAAGTTGTTATAGGCGAAACACTTAAAAACGAAGATAGCACTGTAATTGAAAAAGCTGAGGCTATGACTGAGGCCGCATCCAGTTCATACGATGAAGAGATTGTAGAAGATGAAAATGCTCAAAAGGTTATTTTCCAGCTTGCAGGAGAGCCATCTATAAGACGCATGGCAGAAAGCGCAGAAAAGGAACGTATGCTTGCGGACCTGGATGCAGCTAAATTACTTGACGAACGCTACAAAAGTATGGATGCAAAGAGCAAGGCTTCAAGAATCCGCATGATGACCGGCTGGGAAAAAGACGCTTCCGGGGCATGGAAGTTTGAACTTGACGACAGCATCAACCGTATTAAAGGCGGCGCAAAACTTGCAGAGGTTTTGAAAAAAAATCCTGAAATCTTAAGCGATGCTTCAAAAGCTTCTGTATTGAATCTTGGTGATATTATGGATGCGCCTGAATTGTTTAAGGTATTTCCATATATGAAAAGCGTAAGAGTAAGTTTTTATTCTGATCCAAACGCTTTTAGAGCTGTTCTTACTCCACAGGGAATTAAAGTTAATACACGCTATCTGCAGGGAGTTGAAGGCGAAAAAGGATTAAAGGGAGTTTTGGCTCATGAAATCCAGCATGTTATACAGGCAATGGAGTTTGCAGAAAGTAAAGGCCTGCAGGGAGAAAACATCCAGCAGCTTTATGAAGATATGATGAAAGCAATGCAGGCAGCCGGAGAAAGAAAGTACGACTATGACCTTACTTCTTTACAGAACGGCCTTGATGCTTATATGCAGGATGCTGGAGAAATTGAAGCGCGTAATGTTGCCCGCCGCATCCTGATGAACGCAGATGAGCGCAGAATGAAAACGCTTGCAAGTACGGAAGATGTTAAAAGACCGGGATTGCTGTTTCAGGAAGAAACTGATGCGGAAAAGAAAATTGATGAAGTAATACAGTTTGCAAAAAGTTCAGATAATACACGCAAAAAGGAAAACTACGGAACTGTTTCAAAAGCATTAAGTGATAATGCTAAAATACACGGTTTTGATATAGAGGGATTTTCTCACTCTATTGATAACTATTTTATAAAGCATGAATCCAAAAGAAATAAAAATCTTACAGATGAAGATTTTAAGAAAATACCAGATGTTATTAATAACGCTGATTATATTATTTACGGAAGCACAGTAAAGACTACAGGCAATAATGCCATTACTTATGTAAAGAATGATAAAGACTCTTGTATTTTTGTGGAAGAGATAAGGAACGGAAAGAAAACGCTTGCAGCTCAATCAATGAGTAAAACGTCTAGGACGTTCAATGTTCAGTCAATAATGGCTGCCCCCGAACTTTACGCCCATAGCGACCCTAGCACAATTCAAATTGTAGATGTGAAAAAAGAAATTGTCAATCCAGATATTTTATTCCAGGTTGTATTTCACGGAAGTCCGTTTAATTTTGAAAACTTTTCAACAGATAGCATTGGTACAGGCGAAGGCGCACAGGCTTTTGGTTGGGGGTTGTATTTTACAAATCAGGAAGGCATTGCGCGTTTTTATGCTGATAAACTTTCAAATGAGCCTAAAAGAATTTCGCTTATTGCTAAGAATGAATATCTTAAATCAAGAAAGAAATCATTAAAAGATGTTGAGAATAAGGAAAAGTATGAATCCAAAATTATTAAAAATATTAATCATTTTAGAAAAGAACTGAAACAGGCGCAGAAAGAAAAAGACGAAAGCCAGATCAAGTTTTACGAAGGTTTAATTGATGATAGTTATAAGCAGCTTGATGAACAAGAAAGATTATCTTTAATTGAATCTTTTAAGAAAGACATTGCAAATGCTGAGCAGGAAATAAAAGAGCTTAAGGCTTCAATGAAAAATAATCGCAATCTTTATACTGTTGAAATACCTGATAACGGCTATCTAAAATGGGATGAAAATGTAAGTTTAGAAAATATAAAAGGCATTAAGACAGCATTAAAAGACCGAGGAATAACAGACTTTTCAAGACTTAATAACCTTATCGAGAATCAGGAGAAGTGGAAAGATAATCCAAATTCAACTTATACTTTCGGTTCAAATATTTATAAAGTAATTTCAGATTATTTAGATGGCGATAAAAATGCAAGTTTATTTTTAAAGGATTTAGGATATGTTGGTATTGATTATCCTGCTAACACTGTTAATGGTAAAGCTGTAGAAGGTGAACGTAATTACGTTATTTTTGATGAAGCAAATATAAAAATCAAAAACCATTTACTTTATCAAAAAGTTTACCACGGTTCCGGGGCTGATTTTGACAAGTTCGACACTGAGAACTTTGGACTTTCCGGCGAAGGTAGTATGTCTTTTGGATATGGTACTTATGTTACTGATAACGAAGATATTGCCAGGGATTATGCTGAAAGACAGTCTTTTGAAAAGGACTCTTACAAATTAAAACCAGAGTTTAAAGACTGGGATAGCATTGTTTATGATATATTAGCCTTAGACAAAGCTGTTAAAAAAGGTGAAGATTTTGCTCAGGCTAAAGAACAGATTTTAAGAAATCTAAAAAATGATTTAGAAAGCAAAAAGTCTAGCGGCTATCCTAAAAGAATTATCACATGGGCTGAAAATGATGTAAAGAGTTTTGAAAGTCTTAATTCTCTTTCTGATATTGATAATCTTTTTGAAAACAGAGGCCGCCATCTTTACACTGTAGAAATACCAGACGACGGATATTTAGAATGGGATAGACTTTATAAAAATGAAGAAATACCGGCAATAGCAAAAGCCTTAAGAACAGAAATTGAAAAAGATTATTCTTATGGTGATGCTTATATTGAATGGGATATTTTAGAAGAACTTGAAAATCATGCTTATACAATGTCCGGAGCAAACCTACTTAATAATATTAAGTCAATTTTTTATGGTAATGAAAAAGAAAAAAAGGCTTCTAAATATCTTAATAGAATCGGTTACGCTGGCATCAAATACCCGGCCGGAACTATCCACGGTAACGGAAACGGCGCTTATAACTACGTAATCTTCAATGACGACGATGCAAAAATTGTGGATAAACTTTTATTCCAGACTCAGGCAGAGCTTGCAGACGAAGCAAGAACTTTTGACAGCTGGCAGGAGTTTATGGAGTATTGCGAGGCCGTTCATTCTTTAGATGAAGTAAGCCCTATTCCTTCTGCTGCAGATGCGCAATGGTATCAAACTTTCTATGAAACTGCTAACGGTATTACTGTTGAACAGGAAGCAAACGAAAAAACTGTAGAAGAAAAGACTGAGCGCGAGGGCCTTGTCCCTACTGCTGTTGATGCTCTGTTCAGGACTTACTTACGCAATGAGCCTGAAATGGTTGACGAGTTCCTTGCAGAAGTAAGCCGCATTGATGCTATTGATTTAGCCGGTGAAGAATGGGCGCAGGTTGCAGATGAAGAGGATGCTAAAGAACGCGAGCGCATTGAAAAGCTTAAGGATTTTATTACAGTTACTTTATATGATTATAACTGGAAAACAGCAATGAATCGTATTCAGGGTGGCGGAGAAATTTCCGAAGGCATGAGAAAAAGACTTTTAGGCGAAATGACTGACAGTTTTAAGATCCGTGATTTCAGGGCTTTATATGCAGAAGTTATGGAAGCCGAAGAGTATGCTGTAAACGAGGAAGATACTACTGCAGCGATCCTTGCAAAAAAATTGAGCAAGTATAAAAACAAGTACGATATTCTTAAGCCTAATGAAGATATTACAAGAGTAAGTCCTGAAAGAAGGAAGCGTATTGCAGAAGCCATAAGCAATCAGGAAATTGCAAACAAAATCCGCAATGGCAGTCTTAAGATGGATGATGAATTATACAATTATATTAAGGGACTTGGCAAACAGATTAAGGAAGAACAAAAGCGTTATGATGAACTTGAAGCAGAAACTAAGGCAGACTATCAGAGGCTTGCAGATTATGATCAGAGGCAGTTATTAAAGCTTCACGACGAGCTTTTACAGGCCCGTTCTAAAATGAGAAAACACGATGCAGGCATTGAAAGAAAGATTGCAAAAGGCTTGAAGATAACAGAAAAATATCAGAGACTAAGTCAGAACTTAAAGGCAGATTATAACGAACTGTTCAGAAAGTTCACAGATTTAAAAAATACTTTAGCTATTACTGCTGATGTAAAAGCTGCTTTAGAGCGCCAGGAACAGGTTGCAGGTATACGCGATGACTTAAACGCTAAGCAGACAGAAAAGAATAATCTTGCAGAAGATAAAAAGATGCGCATCCAGCTGGTAAAGAGAACTATGCGCCGAGTTGATTTTAAGCGCATTGATTACAATTACGCAAGAACTATTATTGCCATTCAGAGAATGCTGGAGCCTAACTTAATTGGCGGAGTAAACCGCTTTATTGGTATTGATAGTCCTTTCTTACGGGGCGTTATTTCCGGCATTGTTACAGATACAGAGTATAAGGAAAAAATCCTTGCCTACTTACAGAAGAATGACTCAAAGAGCGAAGCTTTTGTAGATTTTTTACACAAAATTGAAAACTTAAAGAGCATTAAAGATTTTGACAGCTGGACCGCAAAGGAACGCAAGTACGCGATAAAGCACCTTCCAAAAGAAAACTGGGTAAGAGAACTTAATTTAATGGAGCTTGCAAAAGAGCGCGAAGAATCTATTGACCTTGATATTGATACAGTAGAAAAGCAGGTTGCTAAAATCGACCCAAAAACCGGCGACGTTATGACAGACAAAGAAGGCAATACAATCACCGAGACAGCTTTTGTTCTGGATTACAGCGAAGAAATCGGAGACCTGGTAAAAGATGCAGTGGGCGCTGATATGTTCGATATTATCAATAACAAGCCTTTTGCAGAATGGACTATAGAAGAATTTGAAAGAATTGCCCAGAGAATCAACGAGCTTTATACAGAAGGCCGCGAAATGAAAGCTGCAAAAGATGAAGCCCGCAGACGTGAATACGAAGCTTTTAGAAAGCGCGTTGAAGATGCTATCAGGGAAACTGGCATCACAATTAATGATGATGACAGCGACGAAGAGCGCGAGCGCAAGTCTAAGAAGATTGCTCAGATTTTAGGTTTTGACAATGACCTTGCCGGAACAGAAGCCGGAAACAAAAAAGGCATTAAGGCAAAACTTGACAGACTGCTCCACTCTTACGACGATGCAAACATTTTACGCGTTGCAAGAATCCTTGATAACTACAGCGAAGGCGAAAACGTAAGGCTTCTATACCGTATGGAAGATGACTGCTTCAACAACAAACAGCGAAGCATGAATAGAAGAAGCGAAGCCATCAATAAATTGATGAAGGAAAATAAGATTACAGAAGGAGATCTTGCTCAGGCAATTAAATCTAAATCACTTAATACGGAGTTTACTGTAGATGAATTGTTATACTTCCTTGCTGCAGATAAGGATTACCAGATTGATGAAGGAAAGGCCAATTTAGACAACGCAGACCCATTCTTTAATAATGATGATTATGCCGCAACAAGCCGTAATGCCGTTATGTTCGGTAATATGATGAGCGACAGCGCAAGCCAGGACCTTAAGGAAAGCTACTTAAAGCTGGATAAAGAAATGCAGGAAGCAATCGAAAACGATACTCTTACTCCAGAACAGCAGCAGGATCTTGTAACCGGAAAACTTGATAAAAAGCCTGGTACAAGCGCTTATATAAGAGAATGTCATTATAGATGGGGCGTTGCTCTTAGAATGGCAAATAAGTTCTTAGATGAGCATCCTGAATACAAAGCTTTACTTGAAGCAATCGAAAAAGATTATGCCGAACAGTATGGCAGGATGAATGAGTTATCAATTAATGAATTCAATATGCCGGTTCACAGGGTAAAAGCGTATGTTCCTCTTGTAAGACGAGAAAGCAACGGAGATACAAACGTAAACCAGGTAAAAGAAGATTTACTTGGCGCTTACGGTTCTGATGCTGGTAAACAGTGGGTAAACAAAGGAATGACACAGCGCCGTGTTAATATCAGTCCGCTTTATCAAAAGCCGGTCCAGACTGGTCTTGTAAGAACATGGGGCGACAGCATTGAAAGAACAGAACATTTTATTGCTTATGCCGGTTATGTAAGAATGTTGAATGGAATCTATAAGAGCCGAGACGCATCTTATACAAGGCGGGCAATTCAGAGCCGATACGGTAAACAGATGTTAGACTACATAGACTCTTATATTAATGAAGTTGCAAATCCAAACGCCGGAAAGATAAGGGAAAAAGGCGCTGAATGGCTTCATACATTAAGAGGCAAAACTGCACCGGCTTACTTAGGCTGGAAGTTTAGCGGAATTGTCAAACAGGGATTAACAAGCCCGTGGCCTTATATGCAGTTTGTAAATCCTGCAGAATACTTTGCCGCCGCAACAAAATGCTGGACCAGCAGGGGAAAAGTGTACGATGCTATTCGCGAAAAGTCAGTTTATATGAAAGGCCGTGTTATGGATCCTGTAAATGAACTTGTAGACGAAATGGCAGAAAACGCAAAGAACAAGTTTGATAAAGCCTGGAGCAAGTTTTCTAAAATGGGAATGCAGGGCCTTGAATGGATTGACTGGACTTGTGTAGCACCTGGCTGGCTTGCCTGCTATGAAAAGGAATATAACAGGCTGCAGAAAAAGAGCGAGGCTATCTACAAAACAACTATTGAAGAACTTACAGAAAAGAATATGTATGCAGATGTTACAACAAGCGATTACATGAGTAAGGAACAGATTGAAGCTGCAGCACAAAAAGCGGCAGACATAAACATTGAACTTGAAGCAGTTCGCTATGCTGATGATTGTACAAGAGCATGTCAGCCTTCAAGCAGAAGCACAGACTTAGCGCCAATGTTTAAGAACAGCTCAGAAGCAATGAAAGCTTTCCTGCAGTTCCAGACTTCTCTTAATGTTATATGGCAGAACATTAAATATGATATTCCTTATAACATCAGACAGAAACAGTTCAGAAACGTAGTAGGAACTATTTGCGGATATGTTTTTGCCGGCATCTTTATGAACAGCGTTATGGATGGAATAGGCGGAGACGATGACGACGATGATACACAGGCTTTACGCAATCTTATTTACTACTCTACAACACAGTTTACAGATGCAATTCCTATGATAGGAAGTGAAATTACTAACACAATGGACCAGCTTATTACAGGAAAACGGGGCTACAGTAACAGCGGTACAGATATGACTCCAAGTGCAACTAAGCTTTTATCTGCAATGCAGAAAGTTACTACAGGAGACTTTAAGAAAGCTGCAGAACTTGTAAGCGAAGGAATAGGATTATACATGGGCGCTCCAGTAAGCGGAACTAAAGAGATTTACAAGCTCTTAGGAAAACCATTTAGCGAAGGTGATGTAAACTTAAAGCGCGGTGTTAGTGATGTTTACGGTATTGCTGATGATATAATCGGAGAATAAGGAAGGCGCAAATGAAGAATTATGAGCATAATATGGCAGATAAGGATTTAGTAGTTCACTCTATTAAGGTCCTTACAGAAATTAAAGGCGGCGGCATAACTGAAATTAAAAGAGGCGTTGAACAGATTTCTCAAAAAAGTGAACTTTATCAGAAGCAGCAGGAGCAATACTGGAGCAGTTTATCTGATGACGGAATTATTAAGGCTTTTGAGAAGGTTTACATAAAGAGGGAAATGGAAAACATCCGCCAAAGTTATGCGGCTTTATATGCTCAGGCAGAAGCATCCGAACTTGTAAATACTCCATATTTTGCAGATTACAGAAGAACTTATGAAGCTTTAAGAACATACATTTATGAAAGCTTAAAGCTTTTTGATGATATGAGTTCAGAAACTATAATCGAGGATCGCGACGCTTTTAATTCTTATTTTGCATCTTATTACTATTCTGAAAAGTTTACTTCTTTTGCAATGGCAGAAGGACTTATCAATGTACTTGATTTAAGAGTTTTGGAAAGCTTGTCTGAAAGCGGAACAAATGACGAAATTGCAATTTACAAAGGAAATATTTATCAGTATGAAGATGGAACATGGCTTGCAGTAGGTCTTGAAGGTTATATGGGAGTTATGACAAGCTTCCCACAGGCATCTCTTAATCAATACTTTTTAAGTGGTGGAGACTTTTCTGAGCCGGATATTCTTTATGTAAATGATGAACAGCTTATTATTAATGATACGCCGCTTTATATTGACGTTGCTGTAGACAGCGGATTTATTTATGTAAAGCAGGAAAACAGCTGGAAAAAAATTACGGATAAGGACGACTGGCGCTATGTTGTAGCAATGGTTGATTTAGTAAGAATTACAGGCGAGCTTCCAGGTGTTTATCAGACTGCTATAGATACTGCAGTAGATGCTGCAAAAGAAGAACTTAACGAAAGCATTGCAACTATTAGCGGAAGGCTTGCGCAGGAAATAAGCGACAGGACCGGACAGTATACTATTATTAATGGCGCTATTGTCGAAATTAATGACGATATAACTGATTTAATGGACTCTACAGAAAGCTCATTAACTGCTCAGGCCCAGGCACTGCAGGAAGAGATTGCAGCAAGGCAGGCACAAGGTGAAGATGTTACAGAACTGCAGGAAGCTTTAGAGCTTATTAATTCACAGCTTAGCGCTATTGATACTGAGCTTGATACAAAAGTAGACCATTTACCTGAATACTTAGGAAGAAGTTCTACAACTCCAAGTAATCCTGGAGCCGGAGACTTTTTTGTTTATTCCGGGGCAAGTTCCGGAAGCTGGTATAAAAGCGATGTTTACCGATATGATCCTGACAACACTTACAGCGGAGAATACGGAAGCGGACACTGGCAGCGCCTTGATTCTACAGATTTTGCTTACCACAGTTATTACATGATGGCACTTGAAGATATACTTGCCTTGAACAATGCATCAGACGGCTACTTTGCTTCTTTATTTGCAAGCGCCTTCTGGACTAACAGCGCCACAATGGAAAAACTTTCTACCAAGACAATTTATTTACGGCAGGGCGGTTACATGATGAGCGATAATCTGCTTTACGAAGAAGGCGTAACAGGATTAAGGATTGATGCTGCAGGTAATCTTGATGCAAACGGCAATACTCATATTGCAGGAAAGGTTGCTATTGGAGTTCCACTTAAAGATAACCAGGGCCAGTTTACAAGCGATTTTGATGATTATGATGTAGTTATTGGTGGAAATACGAAAATAGCTGGAAACGTTGATTTAAAGGATGTAAATATTGGAGGAAATACAATTATTGAGGGAGATTCTATTTTTAAGGGAAAAATTCAAAATGCTGTAATGGAAATTAAATACGTAACAGAAGGAGAATTAATTTTATATAAAGAATATGCAGCCGGAGCAAATGTATGGGGATTAAGAAATTATTTAATAGAAGCAGGATTAAATACAACGTCCGCTAAAAGTGTAAAAGACTTATTCGGAAGTAATTTTATTGGTTATTATAATGAAGAAGAAATATTAACAATAAGTTATGTCTTAACTACTGCAGAATTATGGTGGCTTGATATAGTAACAGAAAATGAAACTTACACATTATTTTCAACTTCAACAGTCCCTAATGATTTTGTTATTTATACTTTCTTAGAAGCTGCTCTTAGTGTAATTTTCAAGAATCTACCAACAATAAAACCTTCTACACAGGGCAGATTATGGAATGATGGAGGTGTATTAAAGATTGTCTAAATTATTTTGTTTGATTATAAATTATAAAAGATTGATTTGTATTCTCTATTTCCGTTATACCTTCATATAAATTAAATGTAAAAGGGAAAGAATATGTATCTTCTGAGTTATAAATGGTAACAACATAATATTCGTTTTCGTTTTCTTTTGAATAAGTAATTTTTATGTCAGTCCACGTATTTCCATAGGTTTTACCAGTAGAATCATTATAATTAAAATGAGTAATAGAATTTTGCTTATTAATACCACCAAAACAAGTAAGTATATCATAAGGGGGAGTATTTTCTGGGAAACAGAAGCCTCTATCAATTCTATATTTTGATACATCTGTTTTAGGAAAAGCAGCTAAATCAGAAGTAGAATGAAATGTTCCTTGAAAAGTTTCAAATAAGCCTGAACATGATAGAAACAGCGATGAACTGAAAATAGCAATAAATGATAATAAGATTTTAATTGTATTTTTCATAAAACTCCCATTAAGACGTTTAATCTTTAAGTTTTTCTTCCCAATAGGAGATATTATAATACCGATCTGTATCTGGTTCAACATCTTCATAATTGCCTTTAGATAAAACATCATTTAAACGAGCTGGAACAGTTTTGTCTAAATACCAGTTTGTATTAAAGAGATTATAATAGGTCCAATCTTCAAACAAAGTTATTTTTTCGTCGCGCGAAAAAGAAAAATTAAACATATCATCATGTACTTTTTTATGACAATCATGACACAAGTATATAAGGTTTTTTATTTCATTTGTGCCACCTATGGAAAGAGGTCTTATATGGTGTACTTCGCCTAGTCCTTCTTTTGCATAATACAGATTTTTTCCACACTTCTGACATATATATAAATCGCGTCTTTTTACTACCCATTTTCTTATAGGCCAATCAGGAGGATAATAAGGTAAAACTTCCCATAACTTTGCCAATTTTTCTTTTGTTATTTCAGGACTGTTATTTTCGTCCAGGACTTTTATAACATCCATAATTCTTTTTTCATTAAGAACAGCATCGTGGATAGTCATAAGTTCTTTATTCCGCTCAGTAAGAGAGTAATTTTCTTTTTCAAGGTTATTGATTTTAGTTTGATTTTCTAAATTAAGCTTCTCTAAATAACCAAGTCTTGTAGTATTATTTTTAGCTTCTTTTACTTTCTCAGAAATAATAGAAAGTACAATCCAAAATACTACAGCTATAATTATTAGGATTATAATAACTTCCATATATTCTTTATCGGCAGGAAGTTTTATTTTGCCTATATTGTTTATGATTTATCTGCATCCTGGATGCTATGCTTTATTCAGAGGTTTTTATGGCTATTAATAAATCTGTTGAGAATGAGTATGGCGCTGAGTTTACTTATCACAAATTGCGGGAGGTCCGCATTATTAATGATGATGATGTAGGAGTCCAGCTTGCACTTACAGTTTACAGCTGGATCAACAAAGAAGCCCGTATTGCAGGCAAAGCTCCAACTGTAAGGCGCTGCATTGTAAACAAGGCGGATTTTGCATTAACTCCGTTTTATACGCTTTTAAAAGCAAAGTTCCCTGATTTTAGCGTAAGCGGAACAGATGGCACTGATGATTTTGACAACAGCTTTAAACTTGATAACGGAACAAACACAGCTTCTGCAGAGTATGTTATGCAGACTGGTAACGGTGATTTAATCGAAAGATGGAAGGAGGCAAACAATGGCTAAACCGGAATTATTAAATCCATGTACTACCGTACTGGACGACGATATTGTAATTATTACTCATGCAGGTGGACTGACTGAACGCATAAGCGGAGCAGACTTAAAAAGCGTTATGAGAAGCGGAAACGCTGCTAGCGCTACTAAGTGGGCCAATGCAAGAAATATTAACGGACTTTCTATTGATGGCCAGAATAACAGAGTAAATTATGCTGTATGTTCTACAGCGGCGGCAACTGTTGCAAAGGTGTGTGATTGTGCAGGTTTTGCCCTTATTACAGGTTCTGAGATTACTGTAAAGTTTAGCGTTACAAATACAGCAACGGATCCTACATTGAATGTAAACTCTACCGGAGCAAAAGCAATTTATTACAGGGGAAGCGCAATCACTCCGGGGCTTTTAGCAGAAAACAGAAGTTATAATTTCCGTTATAACGGAACTCAGTACGAGCTTATAGGAGAAGCTTTACTTAATGCTTCCGGCAGTGCAGCAGGTCTTATGAGCGCTGCAGACAAGACTAAGCTTGATGGCATTGCATCTGATATTAATACTCAGGTTGAGGCAAAAGTTCCTACTTCTGCAGTAGGCGCTGCAAATGGAGTTGCAAGCCTTGACTCCGCCGGAAAGGTTCCATCTAATCAGTTACCTAGTTACGTTGATGACGTTCTGGAATATGCTTCTACATCATCTTTTCCTGCTACTGGAGAAACCGGGAAAATTTACGTTGCAAAAGATACAAATAAAAGTTACCGCTGGAGCGGTTCTACCTATGTAGAATTAAGTTCTTATGCAGAAGCTTCTACAAGTGCTTCCGGTCTTATGAGTGCAGCTGATAAGACTAAGCTTGATGGAATTACAAAAGGAAGTGCTGCTGGTAATGTTCCAGTTGTAGGAGCAGCCCTGGGAACAACTAACAATAACATTGTAGTTACAGATGCAAAGGGAAACCTTAAGGCAAGCGGAACTGTAATTGGTAGTGCTGCTGGAAAAACTGCAGGAAGTGCAGCCGGAAATGTTCCGCTTGTAGGAACTGCATTAGGAACAATCAACTACAATGTGCCAGTAATTGATCCAAACGGAGGCTTAAAGCCTTATGGAGTAACTGCTCCAAACCTTGCCACTTACGGATTATATGTTACTGGTTCTGCATCTATAAGCAGCAATATTGCGACCTTTACAGTAACTAATTTAACTGGCCTTACTGCATCTGCAGGAACTGTTGTAAAAGTTTGCTTTAGTGCTGCTTTACAGTCTGCTTCTGCAATTAACCAGGTAAAACTTACTTTTGCAGGCAAGACTGGAATTATAAAAGCTGTAAGAGGCGGAAGCTTAATTAATGTTGCTTCACATTTATTTAGCGGTGGAAACTACAGCTCTTCTGCTCCATACAAAGTATGGGATGCATATACAACTCTTGAATTAATGTGGACCGGTTCAGAATGGCTTATTATGGGCGATCCAGTCTTATGCAGCTACGCAAGCGAAACTTTAAACTACACAATTAAAGGGAACGGTTTTATTGATATATCCGGAATTGATTTTGTATCTCAAACTGTGGTAGGTTCTTTAAAAACTATTACATTCCCTATAAAGTTTAATTCTACAATACCGTTTTGTACAACAGGTGTATTACGTCCTGAGGATGACGGCTTACCAGAAGGAACAATTAATGTAAGACTGATAAATACTACAAAGCTTACTTACGGCTTTGTAGTAACAGGAAGGTATGTAGCAGGCGCGCAATTTGCATATCATGTAACAGGTTATTAATTCTATATTCCATAAGGAATTAATAACCGAATGCCCTGTAGCAATATCCGGAAGTATCTGTCCCAGTTCCATCACCGATCTCTACGCGAATCTTCGCAGAAAACTGAGTAGTATTTATCCCCCAAAGTGTTATAATTGCAACTACATTTGTAGTAACATTTGATGTAGGTTTTGTAACTACGGCCGTTATTAAAGGCGCATTTGTAAAACTTATAGGAAACGTAACAGTATGTTGATAAGAAGAAGGCTTATTGTAGCCGGATATATCAATAAAACCGTTCCTTTTTTTGATAGATTTTTGACTGCTAAAAAACTGTTAAAAAACTGCTATGTAAAAAGAGAATTCCGCTAAAGGTAACTGTTACAATTTTTGTATGTTATCGGAAATTGTAAAACTGGCAAAGATTGCTTTAGCGGATGTTGATAAAAAGCGGGTTATTGCGCTTTTAGATTGCATCAACTTGACTGTTCAGGAGCGGGATATTGTGGCATCCAGTGAGCTTTCCGGCGAAAGAATGATTGATATTGCGGACCGTTATTCCTTATCCATTGATTCTGTATCACTTATTAAGCGCAATGCTATGCGGAAAATCGGCATTTATCTTACTGAAAAACTCCAGTAAATCTACATTTATATTCACTTCTAAAATTTCGCTCTTGTCTTAATATTAAGGCAAGAGGTTTGTTATGGGGTTTGATTATAATTCAATGGCTACTTCCTTACTTGCAGGAATGACGGGAAACAGTCCGGCAACAGTGCAACAGGCTAAGCGAAGTGTAATTACTGTTTCAGGCTTAAACGAAGCAAGGGGCTTTAATCTTAGTCCCGGCGAAAGTGTTGTGCTGATAGATTCCAACGATGATATTTTTTATATCAAAGAATGCGATGACATAGGTAAATCTACTACCAGAAGTTTTAAGTATGAGGAAGTTGAACTTGAAGAGACTTCCGGAGCCGTAAGCAAAAAGGAGTTCGACAAGCTTACCGGCGATGTAAAAGAACTAAAAAATCTTGTAAAGGAGCTGGCAAATGGCAAGTACAATTCTGAAAAATCTGCATAATAAACCTGATTCAGGTTCAAACATAAACTCAAACAATGGCGATATGATGAGCCAGTTTATGAAGTTCAAAAAAAACATTGAAGCAAGCGGAAAGGATCCGCAGTCTATGCTTAACGAATTGCTTGCAAGCGGGAAGGTTCCGCCTGCAGTGTTGAATAAGGCGAAAACACTGGCAGCAGTGTTCGCAAATAAATTTAAATCAGGGCGATAAAGTCCTGGGGAGTTCGCTTATGGAAAACGGAAGTTTTCTCGAAGGAAACGGAATTATTATCTTAATTCTGTTTTTTATCATGATGATGGGCGGCGGTTTTGGATGGAACAACGGGGCCAACAATGCAGCTGTTCAGGGCGCTTTGACAAGAGCTGATGTTAACGACGCTATCACTTTCCAGAATATCGGAAACGGTATTGGAAATCTTGGAAGCGCAATTAACTTAGGTTTTGCCGGAGTGCAAAACGGCTTAGGTAATCTTGCCGGTGAAATGGCAACTACATGCTGCGACATTAAGGCTACAATCTTATCTGACGGCCAGCTTACAAGACAGATGATTCAGGATCAGACAATCCAGGATTTACGCGATAAGCTTGCCGACAAAGACCAGCAGATACTTGTAGCACAGCTTGCCGCAAGCCAGGTTGCTCAGACTACACAGCTTGAAAACTACATAGATACAAAACTTGCAGCTTCTACAACTCCAGCAGCCTAATCAAATGGAGGCTTAGCTTATGGATAACAAGAAGATTGCAAGCATGCTTCTGAGAGTTCAGATGGATGACTTGAAGGACGCGGATAAGCTTGTAGATTATGCGACAGCTATTGCCAGCGAAGGCGACAGTTCGATTGCTTCTGCATTGTATGCGCGGGCTAAAACAAGATTAAACCAGATGAATGAGGATAAGCGCACCATTGAAAGTGTTTTAATGCGCGCTGAACAGGAAGCTGCAATGAACGGAACAAGCATAACTACCAGCGACATTTACGCTGATGTTTGCAAAGACTGGGTTGAATCCTGGGAAGAAAAAATCCGTTCAAAAATGATGTAGTTTAAAAATCTGTTTTATGGGGAAAGTATAAAAACTTTCCCCTTTTTTTATGGAGTTTATGATTTTATATATTAAAGGGCTTTACACTAAATTCAGGTGGTGGCTTATGGAAGATAAAAAAGTGAATATGGGTCTAGCCGTTACGGTTGTGGTTACGGTTTTGGGATGGGGCGTTACTTTTGGAGTGTGTCAAAACAAAATTGAAACCAATACCCGTGAAATTAATCGGCTGGAAAAACAGTTCGATCGGACAGAAGCGACAATCGCAAACATCAACTCACAACTGGCCGGACTAAACGCAAAGATGGATTTGCTTTTAGACGGCCGTATTTTGTCGATGAAGGAGAAATAATGTTACACAAGAAAATCAGTGATTTAGAGTTTAGTGTACAGAAAAAGTTCCAGGCGGCATGGGACGCAATGAACGCAAGTGAAAAACTCAAAGAACTTGGAGTAGACAGCGTTGCTATTGCAGAAAGCAAAAGAGATCTTACTACTCAGATGGCTTATTTTGTCCGGGGCCGTATGGACGTGAAGTATGTAAAGCAGTTCTATGCTGCAGCAGGTCTTTACGAAATTGGAGAAACAGAAGCTAGAACAGTCTGCACAAATACTTTAAGAAGTAATCATATGACTGGCCGTGCATGTGATTTTGTTCCGGTCCGCAATGGTTCTACATGGTGGAACGCTCCACAAAAGGTATGGGAGACTATGGGCGCTATTGGAGAAGCTAACGGGCTTAAGTGGGGCGGCAGGTGGAAGGACTTCCCAGACAGTCCGCATTTTGAAGTTTAATTTTGCGAGGTGAAAAATGGATATAAATTACGTTTTAAGTATTATCAAGGAATATCTTCCTATTCCGGTAATCGTTGCTGTAGCTGCAGTTATTATGCTTGTTTATGTAAGCATATACATTGCAGGTCTTGTAGAAGCCTACCTTGAAGAAAAATGGCAGAAGCAGATTAAAATTTTTGACCATAAAAAAATCTGGCTGAGTGTTTTTTGGTGTGTTATTGTATCGGTAACTCTGGCCGCCGCTAAGTTTATTTTATGGCGGGAACTTGCTTATTATTCATTAGTCATTCTGGGCGGTTCTACATTTCTGTATGAGGGCTTTTTGAAAAAGCTGGGAATAAAAAAAGATGATTAAAAAAATACTTGCAGTTTTTACAGGTATAGGCGCTTTTTTTTCTGCACTGTTTTTTGTTTTGTTTAAGCAGGCTAATGCAGAAAAAAAAGTACTTAAAAAGGAAGTGGAAGCAGAAACTTTACGGGCCGACAGTAACGAAGAAGCCAGGAAAGTTGAAGCTAATATCCATAAAACTTTAGTTGAAAAGGAGAAAGAAAATGCGGAACTTATTGAGAAAGCTCACAGCGGTAATAGTCTTGATAATTTTAATGCCGGCCTTGAACTCTTGTGTAAGCAGGCAGAAGGCGGACAAGAACGAAATTCCCGTAATTGTAAATCCGGCACTTGATACTGTTTACTTTCCTTCCTTCCCTTATCCAAAAAGAGGTACCTTAGTGCCCATCGATAAGGACGGAAAGGCCGTGAACGAAGAAGAAGGACTTGAAGGCGAAATCAACATAAGTTATGTTGAAGTGCCGTACTGGTACTGGAACTTAATTATAGATTATGTAACTAAAACAGAAACAGCAGTTACAGCACTGCAGGAATATAAAAATGGATATGAATAATTTTTTTTGTTTGCATAAACCTAGTTGGTTAGTATACAATTATTTGCATGACGCTTAAAAAACGAATACAAATAATTAAATCGGATAGAGTTTTACTTTCCATTTTGCTTATACACCTTCTATTAGCATTTTTTCATTTAGCATACAGTTTTTATACAGATTACTGGCAGTGTTATGTAAGGGCTGGATTTTGCCTGATAATAGCACTGTCTACTTTTATATGGCTCCACAATGGATTTTCTATAAGCATTCTGCTTTATGGATATACGCTTTTATATTTCAATAACTTTTATAACTACACGAGTTTTCTTTTTGTGCTTTTTGCAGTTTACTGCAGTCCAAAAATCAGTAAGCCTGCTCTTATCATTTATTTTCTTAACGTGTTTTTAGCGCTGGCCTTCCGGAAGAATGAAATTCTTACTTTAGGCATCCACTTTCTAAACTGCTTTTTATTTTATACGTGTGCAAAATATCTTTTTGCCAGCATTACACCTATGACTCTTATGCTTACTGATGATGAAAGAATTGTTTTAAGGGAACTTGCTAACGGTAAGCTGCAGAAAGAGATTAAAGAGTTTAGCGAAAACCGTGTTACTCAGATTATTAAAAATGCAATGAGTCGGAATAACTGTAAGAGCAAGGCGGAACTATTACAGAAGTTTATAAGAGAGCATCCGCAGGAGCTTAGGATTGAATCGCAGGATGCGTGATTGAATCACCGGATAATCACAAGTTAATCACATAACTATTTTCTAACTTTTATGCCTATAATTTTAGCAGGAGTTAAAAAAATATTATGTGTAAAAAGACGCCTGCAGTTATTTATTTTTACAAAAAGATAAGTACTACAAAAAAATCAGAACTGTACGAACAGTTGAAGGACAGCCCTTTATCTGCTATTGAGTTTACTTTTATGTGCGACGTTGTAGAAGGACTGGACCTTATGGAACTTTCTGAAAAGTATCACAAAACTTATTCCAGAATGTCGCAATGGAAACGAGAATGTTGCGAGAAAATACACGCTTTTGACCTGGCGAATATTACGCGCTGATTTCCTTTCCAAAGGCGAATAGATAGCGATAAATGATGTTAACTACTACTTGCGGCATTGAGTCTCCGCGGACCTGCTGAACAACTCCATCCAAAGGAACAAGCGGATAATATACTCCCATGTACTTTGCAAATATTCCCTTTTCATTAATGCAGAGAAGAACATCAAGCCTTGAAATGTCAGGAGCTGTAGGAGCATAGAAGGTAGTTCCCTGGAAAGAAATGCATCCAACTTTATCGGTCCGGCGAGAAAATTGCGCGCAAAGAATCTCATCAAGATTGACAGGTGCATCAATATAATAGTTATCATCTGATAGAGCCTGAACAGAATAATTATTATTAAATTCTTCAATGTAGCGGCCTATCTGCTTATTTGCTTCTTCTACTGTTGAGATATTATTTTTCTTAAGCCAGAGAGGAAGCTGGCCTTGTATTGTGCGCCACATACGTTCTACACGGCCTTTTGCTTCCGGAGACCAGGCGAGGATCTGATTAATATGCAGTTCCTGGCAGATGCGCTGCCATTGTGTACGTTGTTCCTTCATTACTTCTAATTTTTCCCACTGAGCAAGACGCTTGCCTTTAGGAGTAACGCAGAAGATTGCAGCACGATCAGAATAGACTTCACGGGGAACACCGTAATTAGCGCAGGTTTGTCTTAAGACTTCAAGATAACCGTAAAGGCATTCATTTTCTGTAAAGTAAAGGCCGGTAATTTTTCCGGTAGCATCATCAATGCCACCGCTTAAACAATAGCGTTTATCATCACCAGATTTATAAAACCAGGCAAACGGAGTTCCATCAATCTGCATCAGATCGCCTTCACATTCACGACGGACGCGGGGACGATGGACTTCTTTTTTCTTTTTGCGCTTGCGGGACTCCGGAGAAGTAAGCCCGTATTCAGTCATTATGTTACGGAGAGTTGAAAGAGATATATTTATATTTTCATACTGCTGGAGGCATCTGCAGAAGTAAGAAAAGTTAACGTCAGAATAATCTGCAGAAGAATAAAGCAGGGCAATCTTGGCCCTGAGCTGAGAGTTTAGTTTGTTTACAGGAACATGATCTTTATTACCATGTTCAAAAATCTTATTGCCATAGACAGCATACTTTTTTCTAAGGCGACAAAGATGGTCTACTGAATAGCCGGTAGATTCGGCAGCCTGCTTAAGCGTGTACTTATGATTATAAAGTCCACGGACGTAGTAAGGTAAAATGGCCTTATCTTTAGTTTTGACGGAGTTATTCATAGCGATACCTATATCGGCAGGCCCTGCTAAAAAACTTTAATTCAAAATAGCAGAAAAATAGCAGTTTTTTAGCAGACTTTTAACAGTTTTTTAACATCGACTTATTATTTTGTGCTTGACACTGTAAAACTTAAGGGATATTATCGAATTAACTTGAAGAAGCGAAAATGTCGATTTTTTGCTTCTGGTTCAGAGTTAATCAGATAATCCGTCCTTCTGATTCGCTCTGTGAATCATAATTGCCTGTGGCTAACTGGACGGAGGTTAGTTGCAGGCATTTTTTTTCAGGAGCGAAGAAAAATGACAACTTACAACTACATGAGCGAAATGCAGGGGCTGTGTTTCCGGGCTACCCAGGCCTTAATCGTTTTGGGAGACAAAGGCATGCA
>ODAJ014790496.1_pt1 | contig 29822 bp, 29 predicted proteins | sample 1539241 | NCBI WGS metagenome assembly ODAJ01 (sample SAMN02144231, study PRJEB22623) | gut metagenome | biome: sheep rumen | host: Ovis aries | place: New Zealand
AGACTCTTCGAGAAGTACCTGAAGATAGCCGTTGTCATCCTCGCCATCGTCATGGTCGCCCTGGTCATCTTCGCCTATACCCTCGGCTGATAATGTGATTTCGTCGCAAAGGTACGACAACCGGAAACGGCATTGAGCGTTTAGGTGCGTTTCCGTGTGATAAAGTTGTTTCCGTGCGATTAAACATCGACAGGAGGAGCGGTTAAGTCTCTTGCCCGCTCGAGCTTGCCTCGCTTGCTACCAAAGGGACGCAAGAAAGATTGGCGAGAGATTTAGAGAGTGGTTTGAAGCCCTCTTGGCTAAGAGGGTTGGGAGATCGAAAAAAGGGTATGAGGGTTTCCCTACGAATCTTGATTTTTCGATCCGAAGAGGAAATCTGCGAGGTCGATTTCCTTCTCCTTCTGTCTTTCCGAAGCATTTTCTTCCAGAAAATCCAGCCGGTCCTCGTTCGTCCTGAAGTCCGCAAGGATCTGATAAGGGGGAAAAGGGGAAAGGGGATAAGGGGGATTAGGATCCCTCTATGGTCCCCTAAAAGGGACCATAGAGGAGGGACTGCTCAGAAAGGATTGTTACAACATGTCGTAACACAAGCGGTATCCCGTTGTAAAGATTTAAGCAATATTAAGATAGACCCCCAAAAACCGTGAGTTAACTCAAATGATCCATCGAGTTAACTCAAACGACAAATCGAGTTAACTCAACGTCTTTCACAGTGTAGTTTGGAATAAACTTTTCAGATCATTCATTTACGTATCAGTTTCTTTGACCGAATCCAGAATCCCGAGGTGCAGCTGCCTCGCTGCAAGGCTACATGCCCGACGCTGTACAGGCTGCTGACCGAATCCCTTGACGGCATCATGCTTCTGAAGAAGAAGGGCGAGAGCGACTACTCTGTCAGTCGGCTTGTTTCGATGACAGGCATCATCCCTCTGCTGTCCATCACCAAGGAAGTGCTTGACATCAACAGGGACTTTGTGAATACGATGATAGACATCTGCAACGAACTGTCCCACAATTCTCCCTTCCCCGGATGGAAGGACGGACTGGACGAATTGTGGAACTAAGATGACACCAATCAAGAATATCAAGGAAGTAACAGAGCCACTGAAGGAGCAGATACTTAATGGTGATGTCCATACCATCGACGAAATGAGGGCATGGCTGAAGCCTTTGGGCTACAGTGATACAATCAACGAGGCGGCAATCAGTTTGATGAATTCTTGTGGCTCTAAACCTGATCCAAAAATGTTATTGTAAAGGTTAGCCATTGATTTAACTTTGAAACCCAAATACAATATGTTTAAGAAACTCAATGAAACAGTTACTCTGAAAGATAGTAAGGGGAACGAATATGTTTTTGATATGTATGCCTATGACACACTTGATGCAGTGGAAGAAGCCGTAAAAGATTATAACCATGCAGGGCTATACATCTTTGCGAAGAGGTATATTGAAAACGGGAAAAAGTATTTCGTTCTTTCCTATATTGGAGAAACTGGAGATTACTCTACTCGCGGTTATGCTAACCACCATAAGAAGCAATGCATTGAGCATCATGGCTCAAATGAATTTGGTATTAGTCTGCTTTCTGTAAGTGATGCTAAAAGATTGGAGATAGAGACAGACCTGATTAATACGAATACTCCTCCTTGTAATGGTTAAACTTTCTCATAAAATAGCCAACACCAATGAAAAAGTGTGACTTACATATACACACTGTTCCAACAATATCCGATGCAGGATTTACATTTAGCATGGATGTGTTGAAAAGGTATGTGGAGAGGATGAACCTCGATGTTATAGCCATCACAAATCATAATGTGTTTGATTTGGGTAACTATATGGCTATTAGGGATGAACTTGATTCTACGGTGGTTCTTCCTGGTATTGAGGTGGATTTGGAGGGAGGACATCTGTTGGTTATATCAAGCCCCGAAGATGTAGAAGTATTTGATTTCAACAGCAAGTGTGAGGCTGTGAATGGGTTAATCAGGACATCTACAGATACCATTACACTTGGACAATTCCGAAGCATATTTAGTATTCTGTCAAAGTATGTCCTCATACCTCACTATGACAAAACTCCTCAATTGCCACAACCTGTAATAACAGCTCTAATGGGTAATATCGTATCAGGTGAGGTGACGAGCGTGAAGAAGTTTCTCTATATGCAGAAAGATGCTAGTGAGCCTCTTACTCCCGTTCTTTTCAGTGATTTCCGTTGTTCTGATAATGTGGACGAGGATCATTATCCAGTACGTCATACATATTTGGATATTAATGATGTTAGCATCAATGCTCTGAACATATGCCTGCGTGATAAATCCAAGGTAACGCTGTCAGAGAATGACGGAAACAGACTCTTCAATATCTTCAGTAATGGCCAAATGATTTCAACAGGTTTGAATATCATGTATGGACGTCGCTCTACAGGAAAAACCTGGAACTTGAACAAGATTGCAGACCATTTTGGTGACAGAGCAAAATATATCAGACAGTTTGAGCTACAAAATTTTGGTCAGAGTTATACGTCGGAACAGTTCGAAACAGAGCAGAAAACGCGTCTGGAAGGAGTTGTTAACGAATATTTCGCTCCCTTCAAAAGGGTGGTTGAGGACATCGCACAGATGCCAACAGTCGCATACGACGAGACAGAAGTCGATGGCTACTTGAAGTCGCTGCTAAAACGCTCTGAAATGGAGAATATCAGAGATGTGTATTCAAATTCATATCTTTATGATGAAATACCCTATTCTGTGGGAGGCACAAAACAGATACGCAGCGTAATAGATGCCGTCATAACACTTCTTGAATCTCCCAATTATCAGGATGTAATCACCCGTTATGTCAGTCATGAAACATTTAAGGCTCTCTTAAAGGAGTTGATAAATAAACTACGTTCAATCGAGACGCATATACAGTGCAAGAAATTGACAAACGACATTCTCAACGATGTCAAGGGTGCCCTCCAGATGCAGACGGCTCTACCAGCTATTCCCGATATTGACCTCTATGAGATAGTACGTCGTCAGCATTTGCGCAGAAAATTTACTGCCATCACAAATGGTATAAAAAGAGCAAGGCAAATCTATGATGAGAGCTATATGCAAAAGTTTAAGATAACCCTGTCAACCAAGATTTTCGATAATGCTACCGATGTGAAGTCTGGACAGGGAATAAGTGCTTCTCTTGTTAATGCGTTCTATAGTTATGATGAGCCTATCGTTTATCTTCAGAAATTGATTGATGTTGGAATCGATACATCCAAACTGCACAGGCTCTTTGTTGGTGTCAAGTATAAAATACTAAATGAATATGGTTACAGAGTTTCAGGTGGAGAGCGATCCGAATTTACATTCTTGCAAAAAATAAAGGATGCTCGGACAAAAGATATACTTCTGATTGATGAGCCGGAGTCTTCTTTCGATAATGTTTTCCTGAAGGAGGACATCAACAAGTTCATTAAAGAAATAGCTCAAGACATGCCTGTGGTTATTTCTACTCATAATAACACTATAGGTGGTTCTATCAAGCCTGACTATATCTTGTACACAGAGAAAGTCATTGAGGGTAGAGGTGTTGAGTACCGTCTATATAGTGGTTATGCAACCGACCCGCAGCTTAAAACGGTAGATGGCAGAGTGACGGAGAACTATCAGATAACAATTGACAGCCTGGAGGCTGGTGAAACCGCATACAAAGAAAGGGAACAATTATATGGAATACTTAAAGATCAATAGCAACAAAGGGCTATTTTATAGGGCTGGCGAAGGTATGGTTGAAGTTAATAAAATGACAAAAGAAGATTTATATGCTCTTGTCAATGCTGCTCTTAAAGAGGAGGAATTTGAGATGACACCTTACGATGAAACGCAACTACAGAACCCTGCCCATAAGACTATCTATAGTCATATCTATAGACAACTAACAGATATCCACCAGCGTAAGGAGGAATTCAATGACGATATTAAGTGTGTCTATAAGGACGCCTATGACAAGTATTGCTCAGAATGACATAAAAGCTATGGGAGATACTGGACAGAGGAATATAAAACTGATTTTCTATCTGCTGTTTGTATTGGTATGTGTAGGGTTGGGCTTCTTTAACTATTGGTACAATACTAAACGTTTCGAGGATGCTCAACAGCAGATTATTCGTGTTTTTGAAAAGAACATGAAAAATTACGAGCAGGGTGTGCCTCGTAATGCCTATCGTCAGGTTGAAGCAGTTTACGCCACCAATCAAAAACACCAGGAGGAAGTTAAGGTTTTGTTGGAGCTGCAGTTCAATAAGATTCAGAACGAATATGAAACGCAAGAAGTGTGGATAGGTATTCTTACCATAGTATTTCTTATCTTCAGCTTTTATTCGTTATTCAAATCTGAGGAGATGGAACGCCAAGGTAAATTGGCATTACATTCGATAGAGGAATCTGAAAAAGGAGCTCAAAAAGCCCTGGGCAGTATTGAAACTGACAAGAAGAAAAAACTCAATGAAATTAGAACGGAGTACGCTAAGTGGACAACAGAAGAAAATAAAAAATTTGGTAGAATTATAGGCGCGACACAGTCAAAGTCAATTGCTTCGATGAAGAGTGAGATAAAGAAACTAACCGAGAAATTAGAGTCAGACTATCGGGCGCAGGCTGCACAATATATGAATACACTAAAAGATAATTCGGATAAGAATATCGAAACGCTTACCTTGCAAAATGAAGAACAGATAACCAACTTTATCAGAGGTTTAGAGGAGAAAAATGCCCAGGAGATACAGAAACAGGTTGATCAGTGGACGGCGAAGATGAGCGAACTGAAAGCTGAATATGAAAAAGCGATTAACGACATTTATGAGGAGTATAACCCTGCTCAAACAGTAGAGGATGAGAACCGTGATGCTCAACCCAAGGACAGTAATGAAATGCTTGTTGGAGATGAAAATCCTGACAATATTGTGAATTCTTTGGATACTGATGATGAATTAGACGAGCAATTACCAACTGAAAATGATGGATCGAAGTGATATTATAGAATTGGTTCAACAGGGAAAGCAATTTATCCATAAGGCTGAGCAAATTCGATGGCAAATCATAGAGTGTCAAAAGCGTTATGATGAAACCATGGCAAAACTTGACAAACTCCGTAGAAGGATGGTCTTTGTTGAGAGGGAAACGCCCGGGACGCTTGAACTGGTTAATGTAATGATGGATTTGGAACTTGTCAGAGATGAAAAGAAAAACATGGATAACAAGTTTAAAAATCTCATTGCTGCAAGTATCTATTATATACTAACCGCTGTTGAAACGCTAAATATTGACACTGCCTATATGTCCAGTCAAATAACACTCGTCTTAAGACAGGCTGTAATGCTAATCAGATCTGTTAGAGAGTTGAATATTGATTTCAGTAGTATCTATGCGCAGGCTGTGAAAACGAGGATATTAGTGAACTTTACCAAAGGCGATGAGAATAGGATGGTCTATGGGAGTATCTTACGTTACTTAAACCAGTTAATAAGTTCTATAGAATAAACAGAAACAATTAGCGGCTTTCGCTATTACGCGCAAGCGGAGCCGCGACGGGGTAGTTCAAAACGTCCGCACACTTTGGCTACCCGGACATAATGGGGCAGGAAACTGCCAAGTCTCTCATAAGATGTCAAAAGACATAAGGTTCTTGGACGAGCCAAGCGGCGAAGCCGAGCGCAATAACTGACAGGCCTGCTCCACTTTTACAGAAATATCAAATTAATCAATAATATGACCTATTGTGCAAACCGAGTGCAGCAAGCTTGTTTATTGCCGAGGTGCAGCCAATAGTGCATAAATGAACAACGTGAATTTATGAAAGGAATAGTTTTAGCAGGAGGTTCCGGAACTCGCCTCTATCCCATAACCAAGGGTGTAAGCAAACAATTACTCCCGATTTATGACAAACCGATGGTGTATTACCCCATCAGTGCTTTGATGCTGGCGGGGATTAGGGATATTCTTATCATCTCTACACCGTATGACCTGTCAGGTTTCAAACGGCTGTTAGGTGACGGCTCTGACTATGGTGTACACTTCGAGTATGCTGAACAGCCTTCTCCTGATGGACTCGCTCAGGCGTTCATCATTGGTGAGAAGTTCATCGGTGATGACAGTGCTTGCTTGGTACTCGGTGATAATATCTTCTATGGCAGCGGATTTACGGGCTTGCTCCGTAAAGCTGTAGAGGACGCAGAAAAGAATAAGAAGGCAACCGTCTTTGGTTACTGGGTATCAGATCCAGAACGGTATGGTGTTGCTGAGTTTGACCGTGAAGGTAACTGCCTTAGCATTGAAGAGAAGCCTAAGGAGCCCAAGAGTAACTATGCTGTGGTGGGTCTTTACTTCTACCCCAATAAAGTTGTGGATGTAGCTAAACATATCAAGCCTTCCGCACGAGGTGAACTTGAAATCACAACTGTGAACCAAGAGTTCTTGAAAGATGGCGAACTCAAAGTCCAAGTTTTTGGTCGTGGATTTGCGTGGCTTGATACCGGCACCCACGACAGCCTCGCTGAGGCATCAACTTTTGTTGAGGTGATTGAGAAACGTCAGGGTCTGAAAGTCGCCTGTCTGGAGGGTATTGCTTATCGCAATGGCTGGATTAGCGAGGAGCGTATGCGCGAGATTGCTAAGCCTATGCTGAAGAACCAATATGGCCAGTATCTGCTGAAGGTCATTGACGAGATGAGGGAAGAGACCAACTCCAACTTCTTCCGTGATAAGGGTCTGGAGCGGCAGGCTACCGAATAAGAGAAATAATCAAAACGAAATATGGATAAACAAATTACCGTCACCTCGCCGTTGCTGCCCGACCTCGGTGAGTTTAATGAGATGCTTAAGGAGATTTGGGCAAGTAAGTGGATTACAAACAATGGTCAGTTCCATAAGCAACTGGAAAAGGCATTGGCAGAGTATCTGAAGGTGCCTTACATCAGCCTTTTTACAAATGGCACATTGCCGTTGCTGACTGCTTTGCAGGCACTACGTATCACTGGAGAGGTGATTACAACGCCGTATAGCTTTGTAGCAACTACACATAGCATCTGGTGGAACGGATGCCGTCCAGTGTTTGTGGATATAGAGGAAGAGACTTGTGGCATAGACCCTAATAAGATTGAAGCTGCTATCACGCCTAAGACCACGGCCATCATGCCGGTGCATTGCTATGGCAAACCGGTGAAGATGAAGCAGATTCAGGAGATTGCTGACAAGTATGGTCTTAAGGTTATCTATGATGCCGCCCATGCTTTTGGCGTGGAGGTAGATGGTGAGAGTGTGCTGAATTCTGGTGATATGAGTACGCTGAGTTTCCACGCTACCAAGGTGTATAACACGCTGGAAGGTGGTGCACTGGTGATGCACGACGAGCAGACCAAGAAACGTATCGACTACCTGAAGAACTTTGGTTTTGCAGGGGAGACGGAAGTAGTGGCTCCTGGTATCAACAGCAAGGTGGATGAGGTGCGTAGTGCATATGGGCTACTGAACCTGAAGCAGGTGGATGGTGCCATCGCTGCCCGTCAGAAGGTGGCTCTGAAATATCGTGAGGCTCTGCGTAACGTCCCCGGTATCCGTTTCTTCGATGATATGCCTGGAGTGCGTCACAACTACAGTTATTTTCCCATCTTCATCAATGCAGAGGAATATGGCAAGACTCGTGACCAGCTCTACTTCGAGATGAAGGAAAAAAACGTGCTGGGCCGTCGCTACTTCTTCCCGCTCATCAGCACCTTCAGCACCTATCGTGGATTGCCAAGTGCTGCACCTGAGAACCTGCCAGTGGCTACTAAGATAGCCAACGAAGTTATCTGTCTGCCGATGCACCACGAATTGAGCGAGGACGATATTAACAGAGTACTCGAATTAGTTGTAAAATAAGCCGATGCAGAAAAAACTAATGCTCCTTGGCGGAATCCGCTATCTGCTTCCTGCTATTGAGGTTGCTCACAAGTATGGGCACAAAGTTATCACGGTAGATTATCTGCCGAATAACATTGCCCATAAGTATTCTGATGAGTATTATAATGTGAGCATACTTGACAAAGAAGCAGTGCTGAAGTTAGCTAAGGAACTCAAGATAGATGGTATTCTTTCTTATGCCGTTGACCCTGGAGTGGTGACAGCTGCCTATGTAGCAGAGCAGATGGGTCTTCCGTTTAGTTGTTCCTATGAAAGCGCCTGCATACTACAGGATAAGGCATTGTTCCGTAAGTATTTACGGGACAACGACTTCAATGTCCCTAATGCGAGAGGTTATAATCAAGCCGAGGATGCGTTAAAAGATGTCGATTATTTCAATTGGCCAGTAATAGTAAAGCCTGTAGATAGTGCAGGCAGTAAGGGGGTTTCCCGGGTGGATAATCCTGAGGATTTGGGGACTGCCATTCAATATGCTTTGAGTGAGTCTCATAATGGTCATTTCATTATTGAGGACTTCTTGGAGAAAGAAGGTCTTTCGTCTGGATCTGAAAGTTTCTTTGTGGACGGAGAATTGAAATATAATGCATTCTATGATCAATATTTCGATAATAAAGCCGCTAATCCCTATACTCCTTCAGCAGAAATTTGGCCTACAGAAAAGGCTCAAAGTGTCCAGGACGAGATAAAAGAAGAATTACAACGTCTTGGCAGCTTATTGGGATTTCGGACAGGTTTGTTCAATATTGAGTGGCGTGTATGCAAGAACGGGAAAGCCTATTTGATGGAAGTCTCTCCGAGAGCAGGTGGTAACCGCCTTGCAGAAATACTAAATTATGCAACAGACGTTGATATTATTGAGGCCGAGGTGTTAAAGGCTTTGGGAGATAACATTCCTGAAATCTACGAGCCTTGTTATAATGGATACTATGCTATATATGTCCTGCATTCAATAGTTCCAGGGAGTTATGAAGGGATAGAAATAGATGATGCATTTAAAAACAACTATGTTGTAGAAAGGGAATTGCGTGTGGTGACAGGGCAAAAGATAGAAGGCTTTTCTGGTGCGAATAATGCTATTGGCACACTCTTCTTGAAATTCAATACGAGGAATGAACTCGAAGAAAATCTTCGTAATATTAACCAATTCGTAAAAATCATCGTTAAATGATAGCAGAAGTAAAAAACGCAAGTTTTAATAAAGAGATTGCATCCGGCTACAAGTTACCGGATGAAGGCCTGGTGCCAGAACTTATTGATGCGTATCTTCAAAATACTGGGATTCTGGCAAAGTGGGCAAAGTATTTCCGAAAACAGCTCATCAATGATTGGAATACATGTAGTCTGTCGTTAGAACAAAAACTTTGGGCCTTAGAACGAGGATTTAAGCCTAGCAGTATACTCTTATATGGGCTTAATGAAGAGAATTATTCTCAATATTTGTCCGATGTGGACTATATGAGGCTTCATCCATTGAATAATCATTTTGCCTTTTGGATAAACGATAAGATTACATTAAAGAATATTTTTGCCAAGCCAATAGAATCCATAACGAATCCTTCAGTGAAGTATAACTTGATGCCGGAGTATTATCTATATGTAGAAAATGATGGCCATTTCACGTATCTTATGGATTCTCCGAAATACTTGAAACATGACGATAATTACTTGCTCAATCTTTTAAAAGAAAAGGGTGTCCTCGCTATGAAACCAAGTAATGGTGGTGGAGGATATGGCTTTGTGAAGCTAGAGTTTGTCAACGGTGATATCATCTGGAATGAAGAAGTTATCAGCCCACAACAGTTAAAAAAGAATCAGGAAACTTTGAATGGATACATAATTACCGAGTACTTGAAACAGCATAGGGAATTTGACTCTATTTGTGATAAAAGCGCTTGTACTCTCAGAGTGATAGTTGTTAAAAATACTGACGATAAGTTTAGTGGAGGAAGACTAAGCATAATTTCGTCTTACGCAAGATTTGGAACCGAAGTTTCTGCTGGGGCTTGTAATATGCATGCAGGGGCGGTGGCTATCAGCTATGATAGCGATTCAGGTTATTATGGCGACGAGTATTTCCGATATAGAGGTTTTGCCGAAGGAGGACAAACTCGGTTTAAAGAGCATCCTGACTCTAAGATAGTTTTGAAAGGAAAGAAATTACCTGAATATGAAAAGGTGAAAGATGTTGTGCTCACCGCATGCGGATATTTGTCTTCACTTGACTATTTCGGAGTAGATGTTGTTATCACGGATGATGATGTTAAGATATTGGAAATAAATTCTCTTCCTGCTATATCTACTCCGCAAGTCGTGACTGGTCCTGTATTTTCAATTCCAGACGCGAAATCTTTTTTTGAGAAAAAATTACAAGCTAAAAACAAATAAATAGTATCAGGTGTAGTTATGCTCAAAGGTTCGTTTAAACTATCCATTTCTCTTTGTGGAGATTTGTTTATTTCAAGGCGCTTTCCTAATAATTGGCTTGAAGGAGGAACATTACACGCCATAAGAGATTTGTTTCATAAGCATGATTGTGTGTTTGGTAATCTGGAAGTGCCCGTTCTCAACAAAAACGAAGGATACCCGTCGCTGTTCCCAGGAGGGTCATACGGTATGGCTTCGCCAGGATGCTTGCGCGATTTAAAGGATATGGGGTTTAATCTGTTCAATGCTGCCACGAATCATGCCATGGACTTTGGACATAATGGCTTGATAAAGACTTTGGACTATTTATCTGAAGTCGACATTCCTGTTGCAGGTATTGGAAAAAACCTATCAGAAGCATCCGCTCCTGCTTTTTGTGAATGCGAGAATGGAAGAGTTGCTCTATTAAGTGTTACTACATCTTTTCACGATTCTGATGCTGCCGGTCCTCAGAATCAAGATTTTATAGGCAGACCTGGGGTGTCTCCACTTAGACATAAGGCAATTTATGAGCTTGAAGAGACAGACTTTATTACTCTTCAGAGGATTGCTAAAGAAACGGGTATAAATGCATATCAGAATGCGGGAATAAAACTTGGTTATGTGATAGGTTCGGAGAACTTTAAATTTGGCTCTTTTGAGTTCAAAAAAGGTGATAAGAATACCTGCCATACTTACCCTCGGCAAGATGATTTAGAGAGGACTTTATCTGTCATCCGTGATGCTCGGTTACAGGCAGACCTTGTAATCGTAAGTATCCATTCGCATCAAGTTAATCCATTGAATTCAAACCACAATGCTGAGTTTGTAAAGATATTTGCAAAAAAATGTATTGAAGAAGGTGCTAGCCTAGTTGTTTGCCATGGCCCTCATTCAATGCGAGGTATTGAAATTTATGCAGGGGGTGTTATTTTCCATGGCTTAGGGAATATGATTTTCCAAACCGATCAGCAAGCTTTTGTGCCAGAGGAATTCTATGTGAAATATGGTTCGACAAGACAGACTTGCGATGGTGTTGGGAGTATCAATATGGTTCGTAGTAAAAATAATACTCGTGGTTTTATCACATCTCAAAAAGAATGGCATAGTACTATTGTTTCAATGACATGCACGGATAAACAATATGCTATTTCTTTCTTTCCTGTTGAAATTTCCAAACAGACCGGATTACCTTCCTTATCCTCAAATATTGCTATTCTAGAGGAATTGAAAGAACTTAGCAAGGATTATGGAACTGACCTCACTATTGAGGACGGTGTTGGAAAAATTATTGTCCTTAAATAAGCAAGGTAATGGACCCCATAGGCGGATATTTCTCTCTGGAAATCAATGAAGGCCAAGAACTGCATGGTCAGGCTTTGCGTCTTAACGCAGGTCGTTATGCATTGGAGTACATTCTAAAAGCTCGGAAATATAGAAAGGTATTTATACCATACTATATTTGTGAATCTATCCTTCAGCCGATAAAGCGTTTGGGCTTGGAGTATGAGTTCTATCACATCAACGAAAAGTTGGAACCGGCCATAGAGTTGCAGCCTAAAGCAGATGAGGCTGTGCTTTATGTGAACTACTTTGGAATGAAGAACCGCTATGCTGGTACGTTCTGCTATGCCTACCCTAACACCATCCTTGACCAGACTCAAGCATTCTATAGTGAGCCGGGTAACAAGTGTGAGGATAAGAGTATCCAGTGTGATACATTCTATAGTTGTCGTAAGTATTTTGGAGTCCCAGATGGAGCCTATCTTTATACAAATTGCTTGCTTGACGAGGAACTTCCACAAGACATGTCCTATGAACGAATGGCCTTCCTTACCAAACGAATAGACCTCTCCGCTCAGGAAGGCTATGCTGACTTTCATGCTAATGATAGGTCTTTGAGCAATGTGGGCATGAAGCGTATGTCGAAGTTGACTGAGGCAATGATGGCAGGTATCGACTATAGCGCAAAGGCAAATAAGCGTATTCACAATTTCCACGTTCTTGACAAAGCGCTTAGGGAATCTAATCGCTTCAAGTGGGATATGGATTATGGAACAGTGCCTTTAGTTTATCCTTATCTCATTGAGAACGGAGCAAAACTTAGACAACGTCTGATAGACAATCAAATCTTTTGCGCCCGTTATTGGCCTAATGTCATGGAATGGTGTAGCGCAGAAGACTTGGAATATCAGCTGACTGAAAACCTCGTCTGCATTCCAATTGACCAGAGGTACGGAGAAGAAGAAATGAATCAAATTTTAGAAAACATAAATATGTAACGATTATGCAGGTAACAATTCGTCCACTGAAAGAAGAGGATGCTTATACATCTGTCAAATGGCGTAATGACCCTGAGGTGTTCAAATACACAGGCAATACATATGCTCATGAGATAACCATTGAGTCTGAGCTGGCTTGGATTAGGAAAGTAATAGCTAACCCTAATGACTATAGATGTGCTATTATTGTCGATGGAGTATATGTCGGTAATATCTATCTTACCGGGATAGAGGATGGAGGGGGGCGCTACCATATCTTTATCGGTGACAAATCATACTGGGGCAAAGGTGTTGCCAAAATGGCATCAAAACTTATTATTGAATATGGATTTAAAGAATTAAATCTGAATCTTATCACACTAAGGGTGAAGAAGGCGAATGTTACAGCCTACCACCTCTATAAGTCTTTAGGTTTCCGTGAAGTAAAATCGGATGATGAATGGATTACGATGCAAATTGGCAAAGAATAATAAGATGATGAATGTGTATAGGGAGTGTTTGAGGTAGAGAATGAGAGGTTAGAGGTTATGGGTTATAGGTTATAGAGAGCCCTGAGCCTTGAGCCACTAAGCATAAAACAAGAATAATGACAGAACAAAGTTTAAAAGATAAGACAGTAAAAGGTGTTGCCTGGAGCGGGATTGACAATGTCGTCCAGACTGGTGTAACCTTCGTGGTGAGCATCGTGTTGGCACGACTACTTTCCCCAGACGACTATGGACTGATAGGCATTATTACTATCTTCACGATGGTTTGCCAAACTCTTATCAATGCTGGCTTTAACTCGGCACTCATACGTAAAAAGGACTGTACAGATGATGACTACAATACCGTATTTATATGTAACATGGTGTTGAGTCTGCTACTCTATGCTTTAATCTTTGTCTGTTCTCCGTTGATTGCAGATTTCTTCGGACGAAACGAATTGACAGTTCTGACACAAGTTTCATCTTTGATCATGATCATTGGAGCTATGGCCATCGTGCAGCAGACGCGGCTTATCAAGCGTATTGACTTTAAAACACAGACGAAGATCACGCTGATTGCCTCTGTAGCCAGCGGCACCTTAGGCATTTTGATGGCACTATCGGGTTTCGGTGTATGGTCACTGGTCGCTCAGCAATTGGCAGCACAAGCGCTCCGAACGTTATTGCTCTGGTTATACAACAAGTGGATACCCAAGTTCCGTTTCTCTCGTGACAGTTTTCATGAGCTCTTTGGCTTTGGCTGGAAACTGATGATAAGTGGGGTGCTAGATACCGTCTGGAAGGAAATGTATCAGGTAGTAGTAGGCAAATTTTACAGTCCCGCTGCCCTTGGTCAATACACTAGGGCAGGTCAATTCTCAAAGATGCTTTCGAGTAATTTGACCAACGTTATTCAACGCGTCACCTATCCCGTGCTCAGTAACATTCAGGATGACAAAGAACGTATGGTGTCTGCTTATCGCAGGATAATCAAGATAACAATGTTTATCACTGCTATTTCAATGTTCTTTCTTGGAGCTGTAAGTGAGCCTTTACTTTATTGTCTGATTGGTCCTAAATGGCACGATGCTGCTGTCTATTTGCCTTTGATATGTCTTAGCGGATCTACCTATCCACTTCACGCAATCAACCTGAACATGCTGCAGGTGCAAGGTCGCAGTGATCTGTTTTTGGGATTAGAAATCATTAAAAAAGCAATAGCAATAGGTCCATTGATGGTTGGCGCCTTCGTGGGTATTATCCCTATGCTCCTTACAAATCTCATTACTACCGTCATTGCATATTTTCTAAATTCTTACTATAGTGGCAAATTCATCGGTTATAACTCTTGGATGCAGATCAAGGACTTCGCTCCATCTTATGGAGTAGCCACCATCATCGCTCTCTCGGTCTATTTCCTGAAATTCCTGCCTATTACATACTGGATAGTCCTGCCAATGCAGATTGTTTTCGGATTCATAGCGTTCTTTATTATCTCTCATAAGATGGAAGAATATAAAGAAATAAAGAGTATGGTTATGAAAATGGTAAATAGATTAAAATAATTATACTGAAAAGTGAGTGATGCTTCTGATGGTTCTAAGTAATCCGTTGGGATTGTAGTATTCTTTAATATACTCAAAAAAAGTTAATAGAATGATTTATGCACCAGTATTAATACCTACAGTTAATAGGTATGAGCATTTTCGAAAATGTTTAGAGTCTCTTTCACATTGTAGGTGGGCAGACAAAACAGATGTCTATGTAGCTGTCGACTACCCAGGAAGAGAAGAAGATTGGGAAGGATACCGTAAAATAAAAGATTATCTTGAGCATTGTGGTAATTTGTGTTTTCATTCTCTAAATGTAACATATCGTGAAACAAATTACTTCTTTTCAGGGAAAGGAAATCTTGGGACATTACTCAAAGAAGTCCTTAAAAAATATGATAGATTTATTATTTCTGAAGATGATAACGTGTTTTCTCCAAATTTTTTAGTTTATATAAACAAAGGTCTAGATTCGTTTGAAAATGATAAGAGTATATTTGCTGTTATAGGGTATTTGCCTCCTTTAGAAATAAGGTATCCAGAATGCTCCTCTTATATCCGGCAAAATGTAGATTTTTATGCATGGGGCTATGGAATGTGGAAAGGCCGGTATGAGAATATGCATTCTTTTTTTGATGCAAAAGGGTTTTATTATACATTTTGTTTAAGCAATTTAATAAAAATGTTTAAGAATGGACGATATCGTTTTAATTTGTATCTACAATTGTCAAGCCGAAGAAATAGAAAATTAAAAAGAGGAGATAATAATCTTAGTGTTTATATGGCTATTAACGATATGGATGTTGTTATGCCTACTGAATCATTAGTAAGAAATGAGGGTTGGGATGACTCTGGGATACACTGCCCTTCTAGCAATAAAGATTTGGCAGAAAGAATAATGAATCAACAAATTTCAACAAAGAGGTCGTTTAATTTCTGTGGTTCTGGTTTGGAATTTTATGAATGTAACAGAAGCGTATTCTCAAAGAATCCTGAAAGAGAGTTTATTACAGTTTATAGATTGTTAATAAATTTTTTTAAGTTCGTAGTCAAAAGAACTTTGAGCTTAATTAATAATAACTATTAATCCTATTACTTTGGATACTTTACTTTGACAAAAACTATTACAATAATCTTATTTAAAAGTGATTTTATGATTATTCTAATTGACTTATTGTGCATATTAGTTGTGGGTGTTTCAATTTTGAACTTTAGAATAGGATATTTAGTTGTAATATGTTGCAAAATTTGTATTCCGTCTGTAGCACGTTTAATTTGGGGTCCTATTAGTGTTAATATCTTTGATATTTTTATATTGTCTTTACTTTTCTCATTTGTTTATAATAAAGAATACAAAAAAGTTTTAATCCCGTATAAATTAAGGAATCTTTTTTTGATATATATTGTATCTAGCTATATCCTGATTTTATTTTCATCTGAATATGTTCCATATTCTTATCAAATTACGAGTCTAACAAAAAATTTCTTGTTTCAACAACAAATATTGATTTTGATGGGTTTTTTTGCATTCAAAAAAGTAAATTTAAATACCATAAAAATATTATTAATTACAGCTATAATTTGTGGTGTTTATGGGATTATAACTTATATAATTAAGGCCAATCCTTTAGATGATGTTTTTTCGGTTTTATATACAGGTGAAAATGCTAGATTTAGTTATTTTATGGAGGAAAATAGAGGCTCTTTACAAGGAAGGGTTTTTGGAACCTTTTCACATCCCTTGGCATGGGGGCAATTTTGGCTGATTGTTTTAGCTTTTGCATTTCTGATAAAAGAAAGAATACATAATATTTTATTTATTTTGGTCTTTTTTGTTGCATTTGCAAACATCTTTTTATCTGGTTCTAGATCTGCTATGGTAGGTCTTATTTTGTTATTTCTGTTTTTCCTCGTTTCAATAGGCTTTAGGAAGACAAGATACTTATTGACTATGCTTCTATTTATGTTCATTGGCCTTTCCTTTTTTAGCACAAAACTTGAAGAACAGCAGTTTAGAAAAAACAATTCGTATCTTCTAGCAAGTATTTTTTTCTGGGATGAAAAGTATAGTGCTAATGCTGACATCAGGGGGTCATCTGTATCAATGAGGCAAAAACAATTGAATTCAGCTTATAAAATGATAAGTAGTAGCCCATTGGCAGGCGTTGGATACGATTATCAAATGTACAGATATACAAAAAGCTATTATAATGATGAATTGTATGGAATTGAAGGTGTAATTTTAAAAAAATTGGTTGAACAAGGTTTTGTTGGCCTGATTGTCTTTTTTTACTTTTTATTCGGGTTGTTTAAAATCATAGGAAGTTATTCATGTTTTAAAAAAAATAAAATTCTATTAAGTGGTTATTACAGCTGCTATTTGATTTGTATTTTGTTAACAGGTATTCAAGGAGATAGTTTGATATATTTTATATTAGCCCAATTTATTGCTATTAATTTGATGAGGTATTCTCTAGGATATAGAAAATTTGACTTGCAATCTGAAGTTAAGCTAGGACGCCCAAAATGACAGTTTACTATAAAAATTACTCACTAGTGATATTATATATAAAATTAAAATCTTATATTAGATGAACACAAAAAAAGACAGATAAGAAGTTGTTAATAGGATATTATTTGAACTATTCTGTCGGAATTATGCTTACCGTTGTTCAAGGAAGTAGTTGGATTTTTTTTGTTATATTTCAGGCTTTGATATTAATGTCTGATGATTCATATATATTATTTAATTCCAATTCCGGTTCTAAAAGTTCACCTTGTATTAATAGTAATTGTTTAAATATGTAAATTAATGTTATTGTTTGATTTTACCTCTCTTCAGGGATTTGGAGAAACTAAAAGGCATGGAGGGGGAAAATATGCTGAAATCATATTTGATACTCTATGCTCTTCCAATGTGAGTATGTGTGGCATCTTCCATTCTGATGGATGGATGCCAGAGGAGATAACAGAGAAATGCGGCTCGTTTCATATTAAAATGTTCGATGTAAAGCATGAATCTGTTAATGAAATTCTCAAGAGAAGTAAGGCTGCTTGTGTTTTTTCTGCACTCCCCAACGATGAAATCTTATCAATTAAGAGTGTTCCAGTACTAGTAACCATACATGGTCTTAGGCGTATTTAGGACGTTTCGGCTATCAAAAGGGTTATGATATTTTAGTGAAGGCTCTTGGAAAAGTCCTGAATACAGGCAATAAAGTGGATTTATATATTGTCGGCTCGTATTCGGGGAGATGGCAGCCTTTTTATGATGAAGTGATGCAATTGGCCAGAGAACTGAAAATAGAAGATGCCATACACTGTGTGGGCTTTCGTGATAATCCTTACGTATATTTAAAGTATGCGGATTGTTTTGTTCTTAGTAGTAGATGGGAAGGGCTTCCAAATGTTTTAGTGGAATCACTATTCTTGAAAACCCCTGTTGCTGCGTTTAAGTGTATTCCAATTATTGAGCGCATGGTGAGGGACGGAGTGGATGGATATCTGGCTGAAAAGGAAAATCCAAACTCTTTGGCAAATGCCATTATCAATGCCATGAAAATGGGACGTACCAATCCAGTATATCGTGGAGCTACAAAGGAAGATTATGTTTCGTTATTTAGAAATGTATAGTTACAAAGATGAACAAAGCTGTTGTATAAGGCTTATTTGATGAATATAAATTGAATGAAAGATAGCAAGATAATAAAAATATTAGAACCGTATGATTATGTGTCGTTCGATATATTCGACACGCTTATTCTACGTGATGTGCCATCTCCCAAAGACGTATTTACTATTATGGGGGAGGTTATGGCTGAACAGAGAGGACAAAGACTTCCACATTTCACCTCAGAACGTATCTCTGCAGAGAAAAAAGCAAGGAAGGAAAAGCATCCTATGGAGGTGAGTATGGAGGATATTTATGAGCGCATCGACATTCCTTTAGGTGATAAGGAAAGTGTGATTGAACTTGAAAAGGAAGTTGAATTGAAAGTTGCTCACAAAAATACTCAGATGCAAGATGTATACAACTGGTGTTTGAAACATGGAAAGAAGATTGTACTCATCTCTGATATGTATTTGCCAAAAGAATGCATCGAAAAAATGTTATCAAATTGTGGCTATGAAGGCTATTCCAGACTATACCTCTCATGTGACTGCCAAAAAAGGAAGGCATGCAAAGGTGAACTGTTTGATTATGCCCTACAAGATTTAAATATCACGCCCAATAAGATTGTTCATATTGGAGATCACCCAAAGAGTGATGGCAGAAATCCAGGAAGACTGGGAATAAAGTCTATTCTCGTGAGGCCAAATATCCATACAGAGTTCTTTAGGGAAAATTCATTAAATGATAAAGACAGGTTTCATTATCATATACTTCGCTCTTTTTGTGCCAATAGAGATGCTGGTATTGAGGACTATTTCGAAAGATTTGGATACGAGGTCTTTGGGCCGCTTTTGGCAGGTTTTTGTGATTGGCTGAATAGTCAGACTTTAGAAAAGAAAGCTGAAAAGATCTATTTTTTTGCAAGAGATGGATATATTGTCAAGAAAGCGTATGATATACTTTTTCCTAACACAGATATAAAGGACTACTATCTTGAAGTTTCAAGAAGAAGTTTGAGGGTACCCCAAATATGGGTTACTCCGGATTATGAAGACATTGTTGGAATGTTCTCGCCAACATCCTTGCAAAATATCATAGTTTTTTTCGATAATCTTGGATTATCATTTTATGATTATGAAGAGAAATGTCAGGCAATAGGCATCAACGCAGATTATACATTCAAAAGAAATGGAATGTTAGGAAATAGCAAACTTAGGGAAGTGTATGGATTTATTAAGGAAGACGTCATTAATAATTCAAAGGCAGAATATGCTGCTTTACTTGCCTATATGAATAATTACAAGTTACATGGTAATATTGCAGTTGTTGATATTGGGTGGCGTGGGTCAATGCAGAAATTTCTCTTGAATGTTTGTAGACAGGCAAAGATTGATGTTGATATCTTGGGACTATATGTTGGATTAGCAAAAGGTGCAAGGGATTATTCCAAAGAGAAGAACATAAACTTTAAAGGCTATGTGTTTGATTGTAACTCAAATGAACGCGACCAAGATTTGAGAGCGCCTTTTGTTGGATTATTTGAGTCGTTGTTCTTGGCTCAGTCAGGATCATGTAAAAGATACTTTTTTGACGAGAAAGGAAAGGTCAAGGTTGAACTATATCGAAATGAGTATCTTCAAGATAATGGTTCATTTACAGAAGATGCAAATTCAATATCAAAGATACAAAACGGAGCCTTGAAATTTGTAGAGGACTATAAGAACTGTGTTCTTAGGCAGTTGAATATTAGCTCTCAGGTTTTTTTCGCAAATCTATATAATGCAGGAGTAAATCCTGATAAGGTTCTGTTGAAGAAGTTTGGCGATTTGGATTTTAGGGATGGTGGAGTTGAAAAATTGGCGTCTCCAGAGCCACTTGGAAAATATTTTGCTAAGCCAAGAAAACTTATCTCAGACTTTTACAACAGCCGTTGGAAGGTTGGTTTTATGAAAAGACTATTTAAAATCCCCTTGCCTTACAGTTTGATTTTTTCTGCATTGAAAAAGATTTAAAAATGTATATGTGACATGGGTTTCGTAGCAGTTGAAGCATGGGGAAAACGGGCTTTTGAGCAGTTCCCCTTTATCAAGCATTCGGCCAAGCGGGCTTATCATTTGGTGAGTTATGCGCTGTCGAGTGAGAAGTTCAAGTCGGAGGGTGAGGTGATACGCATCACTCCCGATGACGGGTATGAGTATTATTATGGCTATTACGATAAGTCGCCGTGGGATGCCACTGGGCGGTATATGATAGCCATCAAGGTGAAGCAGGCCTATAAGAGTGTGGCACCGAAAGAGCCGGGCGAGGTGGTGCTGATAGATACCCAGGAAAATAATAAAGTATTGAAGGTGGGAGTGACGCACTCGTGGAACGTGCAACAGAGCTGCATGGCGCAGTGGTTAGGGCTATCGGCATCTGGATCAAAGAACGTCCGGACTATGTAATTACCACGGGCACGATGGTGGCATATCCGTTCTATCTGCTTTCATGGCTGCTGGGTAAGAAGTTTATCTTCATCGAGACGTTCGGCCGTGCCAACATGGCGACGGTGGCAGGAAAACTGATGGAGAAGCACTCGGACTTGTTTATCGTGCAGTGGGATACACAGGTGAAGCATTATAAAAAAGCCATCTACGGCGGCTGTTTGTATTAATCTCTCACAGATAGCACAAATTCTCAAGACCTTCGGAATGAGCGAGCAGAGCTCGAGTTAACAGATTTTTATGAATTAAAATTCATGGATAAGGAGAAAGTAAAGATTTTTGTAACGGTAGGGTCAAGACCGTATCCGTTTGACAGGCTGCTCAAGAAACTGGATGAACTATGTGAGGAGGGCGTCATTAAAGGGGAGATGTTTGCCCAGACAGGCATATCGACCTATCAGCCCAAGCACTTTGAATATAAGGACTTCATCTCACAGGATGAGTTCTTGGAGCGAGTGAAGTGGGCTGACATCGTGGTGAGCCATGGGGCGTCGGGTAGTATCATGAAGGCGCTGAACGCAGGAAAAAAGGTGATAGCTGTGACCAGACAGGAGAAATACGGAGAGCACATCAACGACCACCAGATACAGAACAATGAGGCCTTTGCCCAAAACGGCTATGTGGTGGCAGTGTTTGAGATGGAGGAGTTGGGAAAGGCTTTCGAGGCATTTTATAATGGAACCGATGGTACTCGTCCATGGGTGAATAAGGACCCTTTAGCCATCGTGAAAATGATAGACCGATTCATTTTTGATAATGATAATAAGTGAATTATGAATTTATGAGCGTCTTCTTACTCTAAAAGCAGCATTTTTAATAATATGAAAATTGGTTATAAAATTTTTGCTGGTGAGGCGAGCATTGCTTTGGCAAAGGATATCTGTGATAACCTCGGTTGTGAAATGGGTAAGGTGAATATTACTCATTTCTCTGATGGAGAGTTTGGTGTGAGTTTTGAGGAGAGTATCAGAGGAACGGATGTCTTTCTGGTGCAAAGCACATATCCAAGTGCGGATAACTTGATGGAACTTTTGCTGATGGTGGATGCAGCCAAGAGAGCATCGGCAAAAAGTATTGTAGCCGTTGTTCCATATTTTGGTTGGGCCAGACAGGACAAGAAAGATAAGCCACGCGTGTCTATAGGCGCAAAACTTGTGGCAGATATGCTCTCAGTGGCAGGAATTGACAGACTTATGACAATGGATCTCCATGCTGATCAGGAGCAAGGTTTTTTTGATCTTCCTGTTGATCATCTTTATGCATCTTCTGTGTTACTGCCATATATTCGCAGTTTGAATCTTTCTAATTTGGTTATTTCATCTGCGGATGTGGGAGGTTCCAAACGTGCAAGTGGTTATGCGAAAATATTGAATGTACCATTAATACTGTGTAATAAGCATCGTGACAAGCCTAATGAAGTGGCTTCAATGCAGATTATTGGTGACTGTGAAGGAAAGAATGTGGTGTTAATAGATGATATGGTTGATACCGCAGGAACCATCGTGAAAGCTGCAAATCTCATCAAAGAGTCTGGGGCTGCCTCAGTAAGAGCTATTGCATCTCATTGTGTGATGTCGGATCCTGCATCTGATAAAGTAATGACATCTGCTCTTGAGGAAATTGTGTTTACAGACAGCATTCCGTTCAACAAAGTGTGCCCCAAACTTAAGCAGCTATCTGTTGCCCCAATCTTTGCTGAAGCAATCAGAAGGGTGCTGGAAAACGAGTCAATATCTGATTTGTATCTGATAAAGTAGCTGTTCCCTGGAAATATCCTTGATGAAGGTATCTGTTATCATTCCCGTTTATAATGTCTCGGCATATATTGAACGGTGTGTCAAATCCGTGATGAATCAGACGTATGATGATTTTGAGTGTATTCTTGTAGATGATGCCTCGCCAGATGACAGTGTTCATAAATGCGAAAAGATGATTTCCACATATCATGGCTCGATTCGTTTCCGTATCATTCATCATCAGTATAACAGAGGTCTGTCTGCTGCAAGGAATACGGGGACTAATGCTGCCACTGGCGATATATATAGACAGCGATGATGCTATTACCAATGATTGTATAGAAAAACTGATGGCTCCCATCCTCAAAGATAACGATATAGGCTTCGTATCCAAGTGAAGCATGAACGCGGGATATGAAGCAATATGTTGGTACGCTTGGCATGAGCAATGTCTAACGGGTGCAAGTCCCGAGTGAGCCCTAATAGCGGGAATCACATAGCCAATGGCAAGGGTCTCCATCGTGAGGTGGAATCTGAAGGAAGCCGGTGGCAAATATCTGGCCTGACGAACAGAAACTTCATATAAGGCATTTGACTGGGGGTGAGGTTGCCAACAAAACTAAAGCCCAATAGCTATTCGGAGCAGTCAGTGTAAATGAGGCAGGCATAAGATGGAAAGACATTGCCCTTATCCGAGGAGGTCTCACGGATGATGCGAGTAGATAAGAGGCTTTGAAAGCAAAGTAGTAACAACGAACCGTGAGAAGTCAGCAGAAGTCATAGTAGTGGAAGATTTGATAACACTCCATGAAGGACTGAACCTATATTAAGCGATAGTAATTGAAAGTTACCGTATGGAAGAAAGAATGCAGAAAACTCTGACAAATGTCATTGACCTCCCTCAAAGAGATAGGACGGAATCCGAATGGTATGAGGGGGTGCAGACTTTCATGTGGATGACCGAAGACAACATCGTGGAAGTGACATTCGACAAGGAGCACCTATTAGTTACTATGTTTGCAAACGCTAACGATAAAGTGAAACAAGCAAGACACCGCTCTCGGGGGCTGCGAGCCCCCTGCCGCGAGGCACCCCCTCGGTGTTTTTCATAGTTATTTGCAAAAAAAGTTGGTACGTTAATAATTAGATAAAAAGATATTGTTGTGAAATCAGTTCTAGTAGGAAAAATAATAGCCACAGAACAGTGGGGCGATAGAGAATTTCTGAAGGAGAAGAGAAGGATATACACCTTCTTGAATCCTGTTTCGTATCTTGATGCATTGCAGCATCAAGATATGTTTGCACAGTTTGATGGGATATTTGCTGATGGGTCATTATTGGTGGCGGCAATAAGGCTACTATATGGCAATTGTATTACAAGACGTAGCTTTGATATGACTTCCTTGGTTCCCAAGGTGTTTGAATATGCACGAACCAATAAGAAATCTATATATATCGTCGCTTCGAGGCAAGAACAGGTGGAAGAGGCGGTATCGATATTCCAGAGAAACTATCTTGAAGTAAACATCGTCGGATATCGCAATGGCTATTTCGCTGATGAGAATGAAATGGACGTGGAGGCCAAGCATATCGCAGCCCTGAATCCGGACTTCCTGATTGTTGGTATGGGGGCTATTATACAAGAGAAATTCTTGCTGAGAGTGAAAGAGGCAGGTTATCAGGGGATCGGGTTTACCTGCGGTGGCTTCATTCACCAAACGGCAAAGAATGGAAATGACTTTTATCCTGCATGGGTGGATCGGATGAACTTGCGTTTTCTATACCGGATGTGGAAGGAGCCGCATACTCGTAAGCGCTATCTCGTTGCGGGGATTGTATTCCCCGCCCGCTTTATTTGGGAACGTTTTTTTGGATGAGGCGTTTAACCTTGAAGGTAGAACATATGGAACAGTAGAACATCCGTTAGCCTGGGGACAAGTGTGGTATCTATTGGTTATCTTTATTCTGACATTCAGAAAGAATATTTCTTGGCGGATTTCTTCTTCACTTATTTTTCTCGGTGTCATAAATATTTTCTTGTGTGGTAGTCGTTCTTCTTTAATTGCATTATTTGTTTCTATATTTGTTTTGGGATTTATGTACGGTAGACGGCATGTATTGAGATTGTCAGTTGGTATTGCAATTGTATCATTATGTTTCCTGACTATTGCTGATAATACTAGATTGAAAAAAAATGATATGGTGAAATATATTTTCGCAACTGTCATGTTTTGGGATGATTCTTATGCTCGTGATGCAAATATAATAGGATCTAGCTCTGATATGAGAAATAATCAGTTGGAAGCAAGTGTTAATATTGCTTTTCATAATCCTTTTGGGGGCGGTTTTGATTATCAATCATATGCAAGAGAAACAAATAAAAGGGTTTCTAATAATCTGATGGGATTAGAGAGTATTGTTTTTAAGAAGCTTGTTGAGCAAGGATTTATAGGTCTGCTAGTGTTTTTTGTGTGTTTCTGGATGCTCTATTATGAAATCCGCAAATATGCAGGAACTATAGAAAATAAAATAAAATTACTGGCTTTCTCTAGTGGGTATCTGACAAATATCCTTTTTACAGGATTGCAAGGTAGTAATTGGAGCTTATTTGTTGTGCTGATGTTCTATTATTATCATACTTATAAACATAATTTTTTCGCTAATGGAAAGAATAAACTTGCTGTTCGACTTATCGGCAACTCAACCCTGTAAAAATACTAAGCGTCATGGGGGTGGAGTATATGGTGAGATAGTTTTTAAGACGATGCTTGAAAAAGGATATTGTTTTGATGCTTTTTATGATTCAAGCAGATGGCTAAATCCAGAAATACTCAATTTGTGTGAGAATTATAATATTCTGCTTCATGATATTTCAAAACTTGGCATTAGATCAGTCTTAAAAGAAGGTGGTTATGCTCTTGTTTATTGCCCTGTTTTTGGACATGCTCCTTCAGATGAAATAAAATATATAGCAACCCTGCATGGCCTTCGGAGAATAGAAATGCCCAATGACTGGATGCAGTTGAAATATAAAAACGATATAAAGTCATATTTGAATTTCTTTCCAAGAATGTGTTTCCCTTCTTATGTCAGAAGGCATAAGGTGGTAAAAATGAGAAGAACAATTAGTAAGCCAAATGTAAAATTCGTCACAGTTAGTAACCATTCGAAGTATTCAATTCTATCCACATTTCCCGATTTGAATGAAGATGCTGTAAACGTATTCTATAGTCCCTGTCCTTCTGTAAGTCTTACTAAAGAGATTATACCATATAAACAAATGAATTATTTCTTGCTTGTCAGTGGAAGCAGATGGGAAAAAAACAATCTCCGCGCAATGATGGCTTTAGATGAGTTGTTTTCTGAGCAGAAGGGAATTGAAGGATTTAAGGCTATTATTACTGGAGTTGATAACTTAAGATGTTTCAGATGTCATTTTAAAAACCCCGATAGATTTGAGTGTAAAGGCTATGTAGATGATGACGAGTTAATGAGTCTTCATGCAGGTTGTTTTGCTTTAGTGTATCCTTCATTAAATGAGGGCTTTGGATATCCTCCTTTGGATGCGATGAAATTCGGTAAACCAGTTTTGGCATCTGCAATAACAAGCATTCCTGAAGTCTGTGGAGATGCAGCATTATTTTTCAATCCGTTAGACTATAAAGAAATAAAGAATAGGATTCTGATGATTATGAATAGAAATATTTATATGTCCTTCTCTCAAAAAGCTCAAGAAAGATATTTATATATCCAAAAGAAGCAGCAAGAGGATTTAGAAAGATTAATAGACTGGATAATTACAGAAAGTAAATAGTTTCAAATATGAAAGAATTCACGATTACTATTTTCCTGATTATGTTGAAATTCATATGCCCTTTTCATTTGTGGCATTATTATTTGTCTTCTGAAAAAGAAAATATTGATTTGGATATAGCAAGCCTTAATTCGCATGCAGGAAAATTCTATACACCGACGTCTGCTTTATATTATCATTTATTCAAGAACAGATGGTTTCGGAACATATTTTATATGCGCGTTGGACGACTTTCAAAAATCTATTCTTGGATTATGCCTGGCGATTCTTCCTTTTTCCCAGAGTGTAAAAAAATGGGGGGAGGCATTTATTGTGCTCATCCCTATTCAACCATATTAAATGCAAAAAGTATTGGTAAGAATTTTTCATTTAGACATTGTACAACTATTGGAAATAAGATGGATGGTGACAATATCAATATCCCTGTTTTAGGCGATAATGTAATATTAGGTGCTTCTGTTACAATTATTGGTAATGTCCATATTGGTAACAATGTGATTGTAGGAGCAGGAAGTGTTGTAGTAAAAGATGTGCCCGATAATTGTATCGTGGCGGGTAACCCAGCAAGGGTTATTAAATATATTTAACAGTTTGTGAAAAAATGATTTGTAATAAAACCGTTCTATTTATTATTAATTCTGAAGTTGGTGGCGCAGAGCACATGAGTGTTAACATCAGTAAGATGCTGCCAACTAATGAATTTCGCATCAAATATGTCGTCATCAAAGACGAAAAGTTTAAGAAGAGTTCCACTTCGGTTACTGACTTCATTCCTGAAGGTAGTGACATTTTTTTAATTAATTCAAAGGGGCATCTTGACAAGGTATTCAAACTATACCAGACAATAAAGAGGGAAAAACCAGATGTGGTGTTTGCCTCACACTACAACATCAATGACAAGATACTTTTTTTAAAGCCCTTGTTGCGTGGAGTGAAGTTTATCATAAGAGCAGAGAATACATATTCCACGTTTGTTGATAGCAAGAAGTTTATCATCCGTCATACATATAACAAGGCTGACGTGCTGATAGCTCAGACCGACGAGATGCGAAAGGACTTCATTGAGAATGGGCATCTATCTGCAGCAAAGATTATAACGCTGGAAAATCCTGTTGACGAAAAAACAATTGACGAAAGAGTAAAGGGAATGGTTTCTCCTTATCCTGAAGACGGCAAGAAACATATCGTTGCCGTTGGGAGGTTTCATACTCAAAAAGGTTATGACTTTCTGGTTCAGGCTTTGACGAAAGTTCATCTTGCAAATAAGGATGTTGATTTATATATAGTCGGTTCTTATTCGGGTCAATGGCAGATGGAATATGAGAAGGTTATGCAATTGGCTGAACAACTAGGTGTTAGAGAGACTATTCATTGTGTAGGCTATAATGATAATCCATATGTATATATAAAGTATGCGGATTGCTTTGTTTTAAGTAGTAGATATGAGGGATTACCTAATGTATTAGTAGAAGCAATGTATCTCAATACTCCTGTTGCTGCATTCAAGTGTATTCCGATCATTGAACGTATGGTACGAGATAGCGTGGATGGCTACTTGGCGGAGAAAGAAAATGTAGAGTCTTTGGCTGTCGCTATTAGCAAAGCATTGGAAATGGGAAAGACCAGTCCAATATACCATGGGGCTACTAAGGAGGACTTTGTGAATCTTTTTAAGATTGGATAGAAATGACAATTAAGATATTAGTCCAACAATTTGCGAAATGAAAGGAATAGTTTTAGCCGGTGGTAGTGGTACGCGTTTGTATCCTATTACCAAGGGAATCTCCAAGCAGTTGATTCCTATTTTTGACAAGCCTATGATCTACTATCCAATATCAGTTCTGATGTTGGCGGGTATCCGTGAGATCCTGATTATCTCTACACCATTCGACTTGCCGAGCTTCAAGCGCCTGTTGGGCGATGGGTCTGACTATGGGTGTAGGTTTGAATATGCTGAACAGCCTTCTCCCGACGGACTGGCGCAGGCTTTTATCATCGGTGAGAAGTTCATTGGCAATGATGCAGCTTGCCTGGTGCTTGGTGATAATATCTTCAATGGCAATGGCTTCTCCGCTTTACTGAAGAAGGCTGTAGAGGATGCGGAACAGAACAACAAGGCAACGGTCTTTGGCTATTGGGTTTCTGATCCCGAGCGTTATGGTGTGGCAGAGTTTGACAAGGAGGGTAACTGCCTGAGTATAGAAGAAAAACCGGAGCATCCAAAGAGTAACTATGCTGTAGTAGGTTTGTACTTCTATCCTAATAAGGTGGTTGAGGTGGCTAAGAATATCAAGCCATCTGCGCGTGGGGAACTGGAGATCACGACCGTCAATCAGCAGTTCTTGCAGGATGGTAATCTGAAAGTTCAGACGCTTGGAAGAGGTTTCGCATGGCTGGACACGGGCACGCATGATTCTCTGGCTGAGGCTTCTACCTATATCGAAGTGATAGAGAAGCGCCAGGGCTTGAAGGTCGCTTGTCTTGAAGGCATTGCCTATCGCAAAGGCTGGATTGACGAAGAGAAGATGCGTCAGCTGGCTCAGCCGATGCTGAAGAACCAGTATGGCCAGTATCTCCTTAGCGTGATTGATGAAATCAAACGCACCGGCAATCCCAATATTTAATTCTCAATTGTCAATTGTCAATTATGCGTAACATTGTAATTACTGGTGGCGCAGGCTTTATTGGAAGCCATGTGGTGCGCCTGTTTGTGAACAAGTATCCTGATTACCACATCATCAACCTCGACAAACTGACGTATGCAGGTAATCTGGCTAACCTGAAGGATATCGAGGATAAACCCAACTACGAGTTTGTGAAGATGGATATCTGTGACTTTGATGCCTTCTACAAGCTGATGCAGGACAAGAAGGTGGATGGTGTCATCCATCTGGCTGCTGAGAGCCATGTGGACCGCTCTATCAAGGATCCCTTCACCTTCGCAAAGACCAACGTGATGGGTACACTGTCATTGTTGCAGGCTGCGAAACTCTATTGGGAGAGCTTGCCTGAGAAGTACGAAAATAAGCGCTTCTACCACATCTCTACCGATGAGGTGTATGGCGCACTCGAACTGACGCATCCCGAGGGGATTGAACCGCCGTTCACCACCACAGCCTCTTCAGCAGAGCATCATCTGGCTTACGGCGACAAGTTCTTTCTGGAGACCACGAAGTATAATCCGCACTCTCCCTATTCAGCCTCAAAGGCTTCTTCCGACCACTTCGTGCGTGCCTTCCATGATACCTATGGCATGCCCGTCGTGGTGACTAACTGCTCTAATAATTACGGCCCCTATCAGTTCCCTGAAAAACTGATTCCGCTGTTCATCAATAATATCCGCCATCGCAAGCCGTTGCCTGTCTATGGCAAGGGTGAGAATGTGCGCGACTGGCTCTATGTCGTCGATCATGCCCGTGCTATCGACCTCATCTTCCATGAGGGTAAGGTTGCTGATACTTATAATATCGGTGGCTTCAACGAATGGAAGAACATCGACATCATCAAGGTGCTTATCAACACCGT
>ODAJ012187891.1_pt1 | contig 29799 bp, 29 predicted proteins | sample 1539241 | NCBI WGS metagenome assembly ODAJ01 (sample SAMN02144231, study PRJEB22623) | gut metagenome | biome: sheep rumen | host: Ovis aries | place: New Zealand
CTTGCCACCATAATGCCACGCGCAACTCTCTGACTTTCAACGTGTGTTGCAAGTGTGGCATTTTTGCAAGAAAAATAAAAAACTCTGGTATCCCCACCACTTGTCATCCATTGATATAGTCGGGGAATGTCAGTGACCACCGGCTGCGCTGCCACTGCTTGCAGAGTGTGGCGTAGTCGGTCAGTTGTTTGTATCTGAGCCGCTTCTGCAGCCAGGGGCGCTGCACTTTATTTGTCAAGAAGTTTCCGTAGAGCTCAAACTCCGAGAAACCGGCAAAGCTGCTGCGGTCGTAGTTCTGCACGATGGCTTCGGTCCAGGAGCAGCCGAATCGTCTGGTCAGCTCCTCGTGTAGCCTCTGGAGCTGCTGCTTGTCGAAGAGCATCTTGTGGTCAACATAGGACAGCTTGTCGAGCCTGAGGCCGGGCATGAGCTTCCTGATGTTGTCGTAGTAGGGCTGGTGCTCCTCGTAGCTCATGTAGCATACGGTTTGCCAGCTTTCCGTCAGAAAGACGTGGGGCCTGATGAGCACGTGGTCGGCATCGATCGTGAGGTAGTAGCGCTCCGTACCCACGCAGCCGCTCAGCTTTACCAGCTGCTGGAAGAGCCAGCCGCTGCGGTCGCGCTCCAGGCCGTTCTTCTCCGTGACGCGGATGTTGAGGCTCTTTGGGGAGAAGCCGAATACGGTCAGCTCGTCGATAAATGTCAGCTGGTTGCGCGAGCAGAAGTCAACAATCTCCTGCTCGTTCGGGGCTACTATATAGATATTCTTAATGGGGTGCTGCACCTGGCGGCGTACGCCCTCCAGGCAGAGCGGCAGGACGGCCAGGTCTTTCTTGACGATGGGTATCACCACGTCAATGTTCTCCTTGGCAGGCTGCAGCGGTGGGAACCGTCGCCAGGCCATGAGGCGGTATCTTATCTTGCGTAACTGACTCATTATATGATTCTTCTAAACCAATAGTCAAACTTGCGGAACCCTTCGTCGGTCATCTCTTCTGCCTGGCTGTTCTCCATGCGGTACAGCGGCACGTCGCGGTACATGGCAGCCACCAGCGAGAATGTGCTGGGGGGCCCTACAAGGTAGTCACATTCGGAGAGCATGAACAGGTCCTCTGGGGGCGAGCCTTTCAGGTGGTGTATGTTGACGTGGGGACACAGTGTTGCGTAGTGTTGGGCACTGACCTTGGGGTCGTTGGTTGAGAGATACACGTCAACGGACTCCCCCTCGTGCAGCTCTGCAAAGCGGTTGATGTAGGCGGCATAGGTCTCGTCGCTGAACAGGTAGCGTCCCTCTTGCCACTGGGCATAGTCGCCCCGCCTGATGTGAACGCCAAGGGTGGTTTGAGAATTGAGAATTGAGAATTGAGAATTGAGAATTGACCTTTGACCTTCGACCATCATTTTTTCCCTGACGGGCTGTGTGTAGCGTTCGTCAATGCGGAACAGTTCGACAATCTCGCTGCGGTACTTTAGGAAGAGGTCGTAGAACCTGACGTTCCATCCGCTCACCACGATGTGCTTGTGGCGCAGCATCTTCTGTTCCAGAGCCTCACGGTCGCAATCGCTGCTCTTGAAACTCGCCGTCGGCAGCAGCCCGAGGGCAGCTGCATACTTGGCCAGCAGATACCAGCCGAAACCCGTCAGCCGGGTGTGGCAGATGTGGAAGTACTGGTACTTGTAGCTGAAGCGCATGGAGATGACACGCCGCCCGTGCTCGCGGCCCCAGGCATAGACGTGGCCGTACTGCAGCAGGTTGTTACACATCTGACTCTTGTCGCGCGCAAATATCATAGGCTGATGTCGTTGGTTATCTCAAAATACTTCTTCAGCACCAGCAGGCTGGTGAGGTCTTCACGCTCCTGGTCACGGAACTGGGCCACGTACTCGTGGGCATGACGGATGATGGCTTCTGCCTCCTCGGGGTGGTCAAGGTAGTAGTGCAGTCTTTCCTCCAGGTCGGAGAAGTCCTCCTTCACCTCGATGTAGTGGTAGTTGGGCTTCAGCGTACCTTCCATAAACCATGTCTCGCAGGTCAGTCTTGGCGTGACGGCTATGGAGTTCGACGACATGACCCACTTGAGGTTTGAGGCTACGTCGTTACCTTCGAGCGACATGATGAACTTGTAGTCCAGATGTTCCCTGATGGTCAGCTTCTGCTGCTGCCACTCGGGGTGTTCGGGCCAGCAGTTTGTCGAGGCTGCATCTACCATGTCCGACTGTCCTCCTGCAAAGCGGCGCATGAAGACGTTGCGGTTCTCTTTCTTTTCACCCAGGTCGCCCCGGAAGATGGCCCGGTCCTGCTTCTGGCGCCACGGTTTCTCGTCGTTGACGAAGAGGAAGTGGCGCACCTTGTCCAGGTTCAGCAGTACCGAGTTGAGGTTGTTCACGCCCAGCGGACGGCTCTTCAGCACCGTGGGCAACTTGGGCACGTAGGTTATGTCGCCATGCAGCAACAGCCACTTGAGGCTGTCGTCAAAGTAGCGTGCGTACTCCATGGCATCGAAGTAGTAGGTCTTCTGCCTCGTCACCTGCTGCTGCTTCAGCGTTACGGCCTGTTGCTGCCATAGCGTGTGGCTGATGGGGCTCTGCTTCGTCAGCCGGTTGTAGTAGTTAACACGTTCCAGGATGTACTCCTTGTCCTTTCTCTGCTCCAGCTTGGCCAACTTGCCCTTCAGCTGCAGCTGCCAGAAAGTCCAAGGCATCGACTGGCGAAGATAGCTCTTCACGTAGTACTTCCACCGACTGTTCTTGCCGCTGTTCAGCACGTAGTATATTTTTCGTTTATCCATCTCTCGAGAAAGCTGTGCCGGGCAAGCTATTCCAGGTAGGTATAGCCATAGAGGCCCGACCGGTAGTTGGAGAGGAACTCCTTGCCCTCCTCAAGGGTAATCTTGCCCTGTTTGACGCTCTTGGCCACCCATATTTCAAGTTGGCGCACAAGTTTCTTGGGGTCGTACTGCACGTAGTCGAGCACTTCTGCCACGGTTTCACCGTCAATGATCTGGTCTATGTGGTACTGCCCGTCCTTGACCGATATGTGTACGGCCGTGGTGTCGCCGAAGAGGTTGTGCATGTCGCCGAGAATCTCCTGGTAGGCTCCCACGAGGAACACGCCGAGGTAGTACTTGTCGTTGCGGCGCAGCGAGTGTACGGGCAGGGCGTGCGAGTTATGGCGATTGGTGACAAACTGGGCTATCTTGCCGTCAGAGTCGCAGGTTATGTCCTGTAGCGTGGCGTTGCGCGTGGGACGCTCGTCGAGCCGCTGTATGGGCATGATGGGGAAGAGCTGGTCGATGGCCCACGAGTCGGGCAGACTCTGGAACAGCGAGAAGTTGCAGAAGTACTTGTCTGCCAGCAGCTTGTCAATGTTCATCAGTTCCTCGGGAATGTGCTTCAGGTTCTTGGCCAGGGCGTGTATTTCGTGGCAGACACTCCAGTACATGGCTTCTACCTCGGCACGTGTCTTCAAATCGACAATGCCGTGCGTAAAGAGGTCGAGCACTTCTTCGCGTATCTGCTCCGCGTCGTGCCAGTCTTCCAGCACGTTTCGTGGCGAGAGGTTGTCCCATATCTCGTAGAGGTCCTTCACCAGCTGGTGTGAGTCCGGGTCGGGTTCGAATTCTTCGGGCATTTCCGGTAGCGAAGCTGTCTCCAGTACGTCAATGACGAGCACCGAGTGGTGGGCGGCCAGTGAGCGACCGCTCTCGGTGATGAGGTTGGGGTGGGGTATGCCGTTCTTGTTGGCCACCTCGACAAAGGTGTAGATGCAGTCGTTGACATACTCCTGGATAGAGTAGTTGACGGAGCTCTCGCTGCTGGGAGAGCGCGTGCCGTCATAATCGACGCCCAGTCCGCCGCCACAGTCAACGAAGTCAACGTTGTAGCCCATTTTGTGCAGTTGCACGTAGAACTGTGAGGCCTCGCGCAGGGCGGTCTGAATGCGGCGTATCTTCGTAATCTGGCTTCCTATGTGGAAGTGGATGAGTCGCAGACAGTCGCGCATGTCCTTCCGGTCGAGCAGCTCTAAGGCTTCCAGTAGCTCGGCGCTGGTCAGTCCGAACTTCGAGGCGTCACCGCCACTTTCCTCCCACTTGCCGGAGCCTGAAGAGGCCAGTTTGATGCGGATGCCGATGTTGGGCCTGACGCCGATTTTCTTGGCCTCGTGGGCTATGAGTTCCAGCTCGTTGGGCTTCTCGACGACGATGAATATCTGTTTGCCCATCTTCTGGGCCAGCAGGGCCAGTTCGATGTACGACTGGTCCTTATAGCCATTGCAGATGATGATGGAGTCACTCTGACATTGCACGGCAATGACGGCATGCAACTCGGGCTTCGAACCGGCCTCTACACCGAGGTTGAACTTGCGGCCGTGCGAGATAATCTCCTCGACGACGGGCTGCATCTGGTTCACCTTGATGGGATAGACCACGTAGTTCTCACCCTTGTAGTCGTACTCCTCGGCAGCCTTCTTGAAGCAGCTCCACGTCTTCTCAATACGGTTGTCAAGAATGTCGGGGAAACGCAGTAGCACAGGCGACTGTACGTCGCGCAGCGACAGCTCGTCCATGACGTCACGCAGGTCTATCTCGGTACCGTCCTTACAGGGCGTGACGAAGACGTTGCCGCGTTCGTTGATGCCAAAATAGCTGGTTCCCCAGCCATTGATGTTGTAGAGCTCCTTAGAGTCTTCAATGGTCCATTTCTTCATAACTGCAAGAGTTGTTTAGCTTGGTTTACTGATATGTTGATTTTCTCGTAAGTATCCATGAGGCTCACGTCAAGCACGTGGCGTGCCTTCTGGTAGTGAGGCTCGCGCTGTTGGAGCTGCTGACGTATGAAGCTGATGAGCTCTTCAGGCGTCTTGCCCTTCAGCAGGGGCCGTTCGGTCTTGCCCATCAGCAGGTGGCGGTACAGCACTTCGGCGTCGGCCTTGAGCCAGATGACGTCACCCTGTTGGTTCAGATAGTCCATGTTGTCAAAGAAGCACGGCGTGCCACCGCCACAGCTCAGCACGATGTCCTCAAACTCTGCCACTTCGTGCAGCATGTTGTACTCTATCTGGCGAAAGCCCTCCTCGCCACGTTCGGCAAAAATCTGTGCCACCGTCTTCCGGCGACGGTTTTCTATGTACCAGTCCAAGTCGTAGAACTGCATGCCTAAGTCCTTGGCCAGCGCCCGTCCTACGGTGGTCTTGCCCGACCCCATGTAGCCTATCAGAATGATTCTACGCATCGCTCCTTATTTCTTCACTATTGCCATGCACTCGTCGTAGGTCAAATCAATGGCACGCTCCTGCAGGGCCTTGGGCAGTCGGTAGTTCTTGCCGTCGTAGGCTATGTAGGGGCCGAAGCGTCCGTTCAGCACTTCGAGCTTGTCGTCTTCTGCAAAGAGTTTCAGGTGGCGCTTGGCGTCCTGCGTGCGCTTCTCCTTGATGAGCTCAATGGCCTCGTCGAGCGTGATGGTCAGCGGGTCGCTGTCTTTGGGCAGCGAGGCATACTTGCCGTTGTGCAAGGCGTAGGGACCGAAGCGTCCGGTTCCAATGGTGACGGGTGTGCCTTCGAAGGTGCCTACCTCGCGGGGCAGACGGAAGAGTTCGAGGGCTTCCTCCAGCGTGATGTTCTCCATGCTCTTGTCCTTGGGTATCTGTGCAAACTGCGGCTTCTGCTTGTCGTCGGCCTGGCCTATCTGTACCACGGGACCAAAGCGTCCTATCTTCACAAACATGGGACGCCCGCTCTTGGGGTCTATGCCTAACTGACGCTCGCCCACCTTGTGCTCCTGACGCACCTTGAGGGTCTTATCGACCTCTTTCTCGAAGCCTTTGTAGAAGCTTTCTATCATGTCGTTCCACTGCTCCTTGCCTTCTGCTATGCGGTCGAAGTCTTGTTCCACCTTGGCTGTGAAGTTGTAGTCCATGATGTTGGGGAAGTACTGCATCAGGAAGTCGTTGACCACGATGCCTACGTCCGAAGGCATCAGCTTGCCCTTCTCTGAGCCGGCCATCTCCTTGCGCGTCTTCTGCGTCACCTGCTTGCCCTTCAGCGTGTCGATGGTGTATGTACGCTCCTGGCCTTTCTTGTCGCCCTTCTGTACGTACTCACGCTGCTGAATGGTCGAAATGGTGGGGGCGTACGTTGAAGGACGGCCAATGCCCAGCTCCTCGAGCTTGTGTACGAGCGATGCCTCAGTGTATCGCTGTGGACCCTGGCTGAAGCGTTCGGTGGCTACTATCTCGCGGCGCTCTAAGGATTCACCCTCATGCAGCGGTGGCAGCAGGTGGCTGTCCTCGCCTTGAGCGTCGTCGTCGTCGGTCGATTCTCTATATACCTTCAGGAAACCGTCAAACTTGACGACTTCTCCCTGGGCTATGAAGCTGTCGGGTGTTGGGCGTTGGGTGTCGGGTGTTGGGTGTTGGGTGTTGGGTGTTGGGTGTTGGGTGTCGGGTGTTATTTTGATGTCAATGGTTGTCTTCTCCAGTTCGGCGTCAGCCATCTGGCAGGCTATGGTACGCTTCCAGATGAGGTCGTAGAGCCGGCGCTCCTGCGACGTGCCTTCTATCTCCGTGACGTCCATGTAGGTAGGACGTATGGCCTCGTGAGCCTCCTGGGCTCCCTTGGCGTTGGTGTGGTACTGGCGCGTCTTGCTGTATTCTGCGCCGTAGAGCTGTGTGATGGCCTCCTTGCTGGCACTTAGACACACCTTCGACAGGTTGACAGAGTCGGTACGCATGTAGGTGATGCGTCCGCTCTCGTAGAGTCGCTGCGCCACCATCATGGTCTGGCTGACGGTGAAGCCTAACTTGCGGGCGGCTTCCTGCTGTAGCGTCGAGGTGGTGAAGGGGGGTGCCGGTGTACGCTTCAGAGGTTTCTTGACGATGGCGTTCACTGTGAACGTGGCGTTCTTGCACTCTTCCAGAAACTGTGTCACTTCTTCGTAGGTCTTCAGACGCTTGTCGAGCTGTGCTTTCACTTCGGCCTGCGAACCGTCGGCTTGCGTAAAGGCAAAGATGGCCGTTACGTTGTAGAACGGCTCACTGCTGAAGGCCTGTATCTCACGCTCTCGCTCCACGATGAGGCGCACAGCCACACTCTGCACGCGACCTGCCGAGAGGGCGGGCTTCACCTTGCGCCAGAGTACGGGCGAGAGCTTGAAACCTACCAGGCGGTCCAACACGCGGCGGGCCTGCTGGGCATTTACCAGGTTCATATCGACATGGCGCGGATGCTCAATGGCCTCCAGAATGGCCGGCTTGGTAATCTCGTGGAACACGATGCGGCTGGTCTTCGCCTCGTCGAGGCCCAGTACCTCGCAGAGGTGCCACGAAATGGCTTCTCCCTCGCGGTCTTCATCGCTTGCCAGCCAAACCTTCTCGGCTTTCTTGGCGCTTGCCTTCAGGTCCTTGACCAGTTTTTGCTTCTCTTCGGGTATCTCGTATTCCGGCTCCAACGTGTCGGTGTCAATGCTCATTTCGTGCTTCTTCAAGTCACGGATGTGACCATAGCTCGACATGACCTTGAAGTCTTTTCCCAAAAACTTCTCGATGGTCTTCGCCTTGGCAGGCGACTCTACAATAACCAAATTCTTCTGCATATCTTTTTTCTTATTTATGCCGTTTAACTTTTTTGTGGGCTGCAAAAGTAGAGAAAAGTTTTGGTTACACCTTATTTATATATAGCATTTTTTGTTTTCTTAACACATCCGCCGTAAGTTCTTAGAACACAACATCTATGATGTTAGGCTTCTGGACGACTGACATGGATGGTCAGCTTTTCAGCATCGAAATGTATGCCGCTACGCTCGATGAAGTGACTCAATATGCCAGCCTCGGCCAGACGCTGGGGTGTGTCTATGGAAATGACTCCTGCCTCCATCAGCCAGATGCGGTCCGAAAGCTGAAGAGCCAGTTCTACGTCGTGGGTCGAGAGGAATACCGTCTTCTGCTGCCCATGGGCCAGCCTGCCCAGCAGCTGCATGATTTCTACCTTGCTGGGAAAGTCCAGAAAGGCCGTCGGCTCATCCAGGAAGATGACTTCCGTCTGCTGTGCCAACGCCTTGGCTATCATTACCTTCTGGCGCTCGCCGTCGCTAAGTGTATGCACCAGTCGTGGAGCCAGCGGCTCTATGCCTACCTGTCTGATGGCTTCGCTGACCACTTGCTCGTCGTCTTCGCTGAGTCGGCCCCAGAATCCGGTGTAGGGCGAACGACCCAGTTCTACGAGTTCGCGTACGGTCATGTTGTGCAAGTCGGGTTTCTCCGTGAGCACCACGCCAATGTGGCGGCTCAGCTCGCGGTCGGTAAAAGTGCCTATAGGCTTTCGGCCTATAAGAATATCGCCCCCCAAGGGTGGCTGAAAGGCAGAGAGCGTGCGCAGAAGGGTTGATTTTCCTATGCCGTTCTGACCTAACAGGCAGGTCAGTTCACCCTGCAGAATGCTGGCAGTAATGTTTTCGGCTACGCGTTTCACGCTACCTTTCGACCGGTAACCTATGGTGAGACGGTCTAAGCGAATAGAGTCTGTTTGCGTCATAATTGGCACAAAGGTACGAATAAGTGAGCAAAATGCAAAAGGAAAACTTGTTTTTCTTTTCATTTTCGAACGAAAGTACCTTCGACAAAGTCAAAGGTACGAATAAGTGAAGAGAAAACCAAATATTATTTGGCTTATTCATATTTATTGTTTATCTTTGCACCAAAATCATTTACTAACCAATTAAAATTACCGAAATTATGGGAACAGCTATTGTATTGATTCTTCTTGTACTCATCGGAGGAATAGTCTTAATCGCCGTTGCGCTGGCGCTTTATTTCGTAAAGACACAGCGCGAGCTGGTCAGCATGGATGAGTTCTGCAAGAATGCGTTAGGACAGATTGCCGTGCAGCTGAACAGCCGCTGGGATGCTGTGACGGCTGCCGTGAAGATGGTGGCCAAGTACGCAAAGCATGAGTCGGAGACCATGATCCAGACCATCAACGCCCGCCGAGTAAGCAATGTGCAGGGGGCCGCTCAGATTAACGAGCAGCAGAGTGCCCTGGGCGAGGTGATGGGACGCCTCATGGCTGTCAGCGAGGCGTACCCCACGCTGAAGGCCGACGGCCTCTTCATGAAAGCCATGGACGACATGAAGGGCTATGAGGAGAACGTTCGTATGAGCCGTATGGTGTATAACGACACGGCCACGAAGATGAACCGCCTGGTGCGCCAGTGGCCCTCGTCGATGGTGGCCAGCATGTTGCACTTCGCAGAGAAGGAGTACTTGAAGGTGGACGAAGAGAAGAAAACAGCTTATCCTGACATCGATGCCGCATTTAAATAAACTACTGAAGAGCGCAGGTCGTACCCCCCTGCTGCTGCTGACGCTGCTGCTGGCAGTGGTGCCCGTATGGGGCGACCCCGTCCTGAACGACCTGGACATGACGGTGGAGGTGCTCGACAATGGCGACTGCCGCATTACCGAGGTCAGGCGCATGTCGATTGACGATGTGGGTACGGAGTGCTACATTGTCATGGGCTTCATGAACGGCAGTACCGTCAGAGACCTGCAGGTAAGCGACGAGACGGGACCCTACGAGAACATTGGCAAGTGGGACGTAAATGCCAGTCGTAGCCGCAAGGCCGGCAAGTGTGGCATCGTTACCAAGAGCGACGGTTACGAGCTGTGCTGGGGGCTGGGCCCTGAGGGCGAGCGTACCTACACTGTGAGCTACACGGTGACGGAGCTGGTGCGCAGTTACGACGACGCCGACGGCTTCAACTTCATGTTTGTAGCCCAGAACATCAAGCCGGCAGCCCGCCATGCACGCATTACTTTTACTGGCGAAGGCGGAAAGGAGATTCCACAGCAGCTCGTCAAGATGTGGGCCTTCCGCTACGATGGCGAAATCCACTGGAGCAACGGCACCGTGGTAGCTGAGACGTCCAGCCCCATGGAGGGCGAACAGTCCATGATTGTGATGCTGCGGTTCGAAAAGGAATTCCTGCACCCGCAACGAAGCGTGGCGGGCAGCTTTGAGGAGCTGAAAGAGCGAGCCTTCGAGGGCAGCGACTATGACACTGACGAAGGAATATTCAGCGGTATGGACTTCGAAGAAATCATGGGCATTCTGCTCGTCGTCATTGGTGCGCCCATTTTTGTCATTGCCTATTTCGTCATGGTGTGGTACTACCGTCGCCGGGCCATGAAAGACCTGCTCTGGTTCCGCGACCCTCCCTACGGCGGCAGCCTGAAGAAAAGCTACGACGTGGTGAATGCCTACTCCTGGCTGTCGCACGACCCGAAGAACCTGGTGAGTGCCTTGGTGCTGAAGCTTCTCAGTATAGGTGCGCTGGCTATTGAACAGCACTACGTGCAGCCCACCGGACTGAAGAAACTAATAGGAGGAAATGCCAAGCTGATGCAGCTCATAGCCGTCAAGCCGCTGACTGACGACATGAAAAAGCAACCAGACGGGTCCCTGCTGGAGAAGTTGCACGACATGTTCCTTAGGGCATCGGGCGACGACCTGGTGCTGCAGCCGGACGAGCTGAAGAGCTGGATGATTGGCCATCCTAATACCGTCTCGAAGTTCATGGAGAAGGTCAAGAAGAAGCGTTCCATACGGCAGTGCGACAAAGACCTGGAGCGAGTGCGCGAGGTGCTGGGCATGAAGCTCTTTCTGGAAGACTTCACCCTGGCTAACGAGCGTCATGCTACTGAAGTGAGGCTGTGGAAGGACTACCTGATTTTTGCCGAAATGTTCGGCATTGCCAAGCAGGTGCGCAAGGACATGAAGCAGATTAACCCCGAGTACCTGCGCATGGACGAGGTGCTACGCGAACTCAACGACGACAACAACACTCTGCTCACGGCAGTCACGGCGGCCGCATGGTCGGGCATCAGAACTGCCACGAAGGAGTCCAGCTCTGACGGATGGTCTTTCTCTGGCGGAGGCGGATGGGCGTCCTCTGGCGGCGGAGGCGGCTTCTCGGGTGGCGGCTCGGGCGGCGGTGTCAGATAAGGTAACGCCTGATGAGCTCTTTGAATAACGGGTTGTGTTGCAGAATGGCAGCGCAACCCGTTAATAGTAGCTGCTTGCGGGCTCGCGTCATGGCCACGTTGAGTTTGCGGTCTATGGTGTGGCCGTTCTCCTCAAAGCAGTTGCTGCAGAGGAAGTCGAGCTGGTACAGCTGTGTCACGGTAAATGAGTAGATGATGACGTCGCGCTGTGAACCTTGGTAGCGCTCTACAGTATCAATGCTCACGGCCAGCAGCTCGGGTATGCCTAATCGCTCTATCTCCTGGCGTATCATGCCTATCTGGTTGCGGTAGGGCACGATGACGCCTACCGTCTTGTCGCTGTCAAAATGCTCCGCCCCGTATTGCCGGTAGATGCGCCTCAGCAAGTCGGCCACTATGCGGGCCTCCGTGGGGTTGGTCTTGGGAGAGTAGGGGGAATTGGCCCCATCCCCCCCACTGTCTAAGAACACCACGCGTCGCTCCTTGAGCACTTGGTCCAGCGCGTCGAGGGCTGGCTCCTCGTAGTGCAGATGCTCCTCGAGCTGGTGGGCCACGGGTACGGGCTGTAACTGCTCTTCCTGGTAGAACATCTCGTTCGCAAAGGCTGCCACGTCGGGGTGCATGCGCCCTTGCTTGCGCAGGGTGCCCGTAAACTGTGTCCTGTGCTGACTGCGCTCCCATTGCAGCAGGCGTTCGAAGAGCGAGACGTGGCGCCCGGGCTGCTGCACAACGGCGGGCAACTGCTTGTGGTCGCCTATCAGGACGAAGCGCTTCACGGCGTCGCTGGCCAGTAACCCGATGATGTCGGGTTCCAGAATCTGTGATGCTTCATCGACAATCGAGAGCGAAAACTGCTTCAGCTCAAACAGGAAGGGGCGCGACTGCATGGTGGCCGTGGTGCTCACCACGACGCGCGTCTGTTGCAGCCGCTGGCGTATGTCCTGCAAGCGGGGCCTCTCGCCCAGCGCTTTGTCTAACAGGTAGGGCGCAAACCGTGGGTCGCACGTGGCTTCGTTGCCCAGCCGGAGGAAGTCGATGCCTGCCTCCTGTAGCATGGCACATATCTCATCTACCGCACGGTTGGTATATGACATGAGCAGAAGGGCTGACGGCGTGGCCAGCTCTTCCTCAACCATGAAGCGCATGGCCATCGATGTCTTGCCTGTTCCCGGCGGTCCTACCAGCAGGAAGTAGTCGAGAGCCTGCTTCTGTCTCAGTACAATGTCGTCGTAGTCGGCGTGGTAGCTGCGCGTAAGCTGTAGGGTGGTGTCGGCCCTGGGCGTGCGCTGGCCTAACAGCAGTTGCCGCTTGGCCTGTGTGGCGGTGGCAAAAGCCATGATGGAGCGTATGCCACTGTTGGTCCCTATGTCCGAGGCGTCACGCTCAATGGTGTAGAAGGCGGATGGCTTGAGCTGGAAGACGTTGGGGTTTTGTTGCCCGTCGTTCAGCTTGACAACAAGTCTTTGGGGTTCTATCTTCAGTAGCCGGCCACGAAACAGCAGACTCCTACGTACGTCAGGCACTCCTTCGTAAGCATAAAGCTGTACCATGTCGCCCCGTCGAAACGAGGCTCCGCCACTCATCTCGCCTTCCGCTGCCTCTAAGGTCAGCAGGTCGTAGCCGCTACCCTCATCCGACTGTTCTTTCTTTACCATGTTCAGTCCGGTAAAGATGTTGCCCGCCTCGCGCTTCTCTGCTAACGTCATGCGCCAGAGGTCTGCCACGGCGTGGCCTTCCGGCCTTCCGCTGCCTAACTTCGAGCACAGCTGTTCCCGATAGACAAATGTCAGTTGCTCCTCCACGTAGCGGCGCTCCGCTTCATTCAGCGCTGCTATCTGTTCCGTAAGCCTCACCACCCTCGGCGCTATGTAGCGGGTAAAGAAGGTGGAGTCGTTGGCCTGATACAGTTCCTTGACGTTGAGGTGCGGAATGACGCTGCCAAAGCCTTCACGGGCGATGCTGAGTTCCTGCGCCACTACTTGGTTGCGCAGCTTGATGGCCTCACGAAACATCTTGCTGCTGAAGTGTTCGGCCCTGAGTCCTTCGGCTGCTCTGTAGTGGCTGTATAGCAGGTGCATTGTGATGTCTTCTTCACCCACGCCGAAGTTGTAGCGTAGCACGCCGTAGTACAGCAGCAGCTGCACGTAGTGCTGCAACCGGCTCTGCAGCTCGCGGCCCCAGAGCTTGCCCGACTTCTGCTCCACAAGTAGCCGCATGTCGGTGGTCATCAGATCGACGCGTCCCTGCAGTCCCAGACTCTCGCAGACGAACGAGGGTTCCAGGATGGCCTTCTCTCGTTCGTAGCGCGCAAAGAGTACCTCAACCACCTCTTGCAGGTTCTTTACCTGCTCCAGCGCGTCGGCCTTGAACGTTATAGGCGAGAAGTCAGTACACGTGCAGAACTGCAGGGCCTGCTCGCGGAACGACGCGCTCAGCGTCTGGGCAAACGAGTACTGCTCGTGGTTAATGATGTCGTCAAGGGCTCTGCCGGCAAAGTTTCCCAACAGGATGGCCTGGCTGTTGGCACGTGGCTGCATGCGCCCCACGGTGTAGAGCAACGGGTGGTGACCATAGTCGGTAAACAGGGCCGCCAGTGCCGAGATGTCAATCAGGAAGTCGGGTTCTACGACGATGAGGGCTTCGTCGCTCACCTGTTCTTCGGTGCTGACTCCCAGCACGTTGAGCTGCATGCCTTCTTGCAGCAGGGACTTCAGGTAGGCCCGTTGTTCTGTGTCAAGACTCAGGTTCAGCAGCTTGCCCTTTTCGGTGCTGACGTGTAGCGTCTGCTCGTCCCAATCGACGACGCTACACCTTATATTTTGCGTTTTTTTCTTCATTTGGCCGCAAAGTTACGAAGAAAAATGTTATTATTTTGCTTTTAATGGCTTTTTTGTTTTGTTTTCTCTTCACTTATTCGTACCTTTGCAAACGAATTTTTTTACATCCAACGGTCTTAGACTAAGAATAAAATTAAATGATGACTGAACAATTAGAAGTAAAGGAGCTGGAACAGGTTGTGGTCCGCTTCTCAGGTGACTCGGGCGACGGTATGCAGTTGGCCGGCAACATTTTTTCTACTGTGTCGGCTACGGTGGGCAACGGCATTTCTACGTTTCCCGACTACCCCGCCGACATTCGTGCCCCGCAAGGTTCACTGACGGGCGTTTCAGGATTTCAGGTCCACATTGGCGCTGGCAAGGTCTATACTCCGGGCGACCTTTGTGACGTGCTGGTGGCTATGAATGCCGCTGCACTCAAGACTCAGCTCAAGTATAGCAAGCCGCAGGCTACCATCATTATAGATACCGACTCCTTCGGGCCGAAGGACCTAGAGAAGGCGCAGTTTAAGACGTCCGACTATCTGGGCGAGCTGGGCATCGACCCCGACCGCGTCATTCAGTGTCCGCTGACGCAGATGGTGAAGGACTGTCTGGCTGATAGCGGCATGGACAATAAGGCCATTCTGAAGTGTCGTAACATGTTTGCTCTCGGACTGGTCTGCTGGCTCTTCAACCGCGACCTGGAGTTGGTCAACAACTTCCTGCGCGAGAAGTTCGCCAAGAAACCGCAGATTGCCGAGAACAACATCAAGGTGGTACAGGCTGGTTTCGACTATGGTCATAACACGCACTCCAGCGTGCCCGCCACCTATCGCATCGAGTCGAAGGAGAAACAGCCCGGGCGCTACATGGACATCACGGGCAACAAGGCTACGGCCTATGGTCTCATTGCCGCTGCCGAGAAAGCCGGGCTCCGACTTTATCTGGGCTCTTACCCCATCACGCCGGCTACCGACATCCTGCACGAGCTTTCCAAGCATAAGTCGTGTGGCGTCATCACTGTTCAGTGTGAAGACGAGATTAGCGGTGCTGCATCAGCCGTTGGCGCTTCGTTCGCCGGAGCACTGGCTGCCACCTCTACCTCTGGACCCGGCATCTGCCTGAAGTCGGAAGCCATCAACCTCGCCGTCATCGACGAGTTGCCGCTGGTCGTCATCGATGTGCAGCGTGGCGGTCCTTCTACCGGACTGCCTACGAAGTCTGAGCAGACAGACCTTCTGCAGGCGCTCTTCGGACGTAACGGCGAAAGCCCCATGCCCGTCATTGCTGCGTTGAGTCCTACTGACTGCTTCGATGCCGTCTATGAGGCTTCCAAGATAGCCTTGGAGCATCTTACGCCGGTCATCCTGCTCACCGATGCCTTCATCGCCAATGGCTCGGCTGCCTGGAAGCTGCCAAAGATTGACGAGCTGCCAGCCATTCAGCCACACTATGCCACGCCTGACATGAAGGGCAACTACACACCCTACTTCCGCGACGAAGAGACGAAGGTGCGCTACTGGGCCATCCCCGGTCAGGAGGGCTATACTCACATCCTGGGCGGACTGGAGAAGGACGGTAAGACGGGTGCCATCAGCACCGACCCTGAAAATCATAACCTGATGTGTCACCTCCGCGCCGAAAAAGTGGCCAGGATTCCTGTGCCCGACCTTCAGGTAGAGGGCGACGCAGCATCGGCCGACCTGCTCATCGTGGGCTTCGGCTCTACTTACGGTCACCTGCATGCTGCCATGGACGAGCTGCGCCGGCAGGGCCACAAGGTGGCACTGGCACAGTTTAAGTACCTGAACCCCCTGCCCAAGAACACCAGCGAGGTGCTCTTGAGGTACAAGAAGGTCGTCGTGGCCGAGCAGAACCTCGGACAGCTGGCAGCCTGGCTGCGGGCCAGTGTCGATGGCTTCGTGCCCTGTCAGTTTAACGAGGTGAAGGGTCAGCCCTTCGTCGTCAGTGAGTTGGTAAAAGCATTTCAGGACATTTTAAAGAAGTAAAGCATTATGAGCGAATATACGTTTAACGATTATAAGAAAGGACAGCCTCGTTGGTGTCCGGGTTGTGGCGACCACTTCTTCCTGGCCTCGCTGCATAAAGCCATGGCCGAGGTAGGCGTGGCTCCTCACGATATGGCCGTCATTTCGGGCATTGGCTGCTCCAGCCGCCTGCCTTATTATGTCAATACCTATGCCATGCAGACCATTCACGGTCGTGCAGCTGCCATTGCCACGGGTGCCAAGGTTACCAATCCGAACCTCTGCATCTGGCAGGTCAGTGGCGACGGCGACGGACTGGCCATTGGCGGCAACCACTTCATCCACGCCATGCGCCGTAACATCGACCTGAACATGATTCTGCTGAACAACCGTATCTACGGGCTTACCAAGGGGCAGTATTCACCCACCAGCCCCCGGGGCTTCGTCAGCAAGTCGAGTCCTTATGGCACGGTGGAGGATCCCTTCCGTCCTGCCGAACTCTGCTTTGGTGCGCGCGGCCACTTCTTTGCACGCTCCGTGGCCACCGATGCGCCTGAGACACAGGCCATTCTGAAAGCCGCCTACCTGCATAAGGGCGCCAGCGTCTGCGAGATTCTGCAGAACTGCGTCATCTTCAACGATGGTTGCCACGACAGCGTCTATAACAAGGAGGGACGTAAGAAGAATGCCATCTACGTGCGCCACGGCGAGAAACTCGTCTTCGGCGAGAATCAGGAGTTCGGGCTCGTACAGGAAGGCTTCGGCCTGAAGGTGGTCGAGATAGGCAAGGATGGCTATACGCTCGACGACGTGCTGGTACACGACGCTCACTGCGAAGACAACACCCTGCAGCTCAAGCTGGCCATGATGCAGAACGAAGACGGCTTCCCCATCGCCCTCGGCGTCATTCGTGACGTTCAGGCACCTACCTACGATGAGGCCGTCAACCAGCAGATTCAGGACGTGTCGGCTCAGAAGAAGTACCATAACTTCACCGAGCTCCTGGAGACCAACGACATCTGGGAAGTCAAGTAATTTTTTCACCCGAAAGCCTATGGACCGGAGACAAGATAAGTACCGCTTGGAATTAACTAACGACGTGCAGCAGGTTCCACTGCTTAACACTTTCGTCGATGCCATGTGCGATGAGGCAGGCACCACCCCGGCGCTGACCATGCAGCTGAACCTCGCCATCGAGGAGGCTGTGGTCAACGTCATGAACTATGCCTACCCCAAGGGTACCAAAGGCGACATCCTGTTGACAGCCCGTCTGTCCGACGACACGCTGACGTTCGTCATCTCCGACAAGGGCATTCCTTTCAATCCTACCCTGCAGAAACCTGCCGACACAACGCTCTCTGCCGAAGAGCGGCAAATCGGCGGGTTGGGCATTCATTTGGTCCGTCAGCTCATGGACACTGTAAGCTACGAGCGGCGTGACGACATGAACATTCTGACGTTATCCAAGTTTATAAAATAAGAACCAAAACATATATCGCAATGAAAACAACATTCAAAGAAGAAAATGGCAATTACGTCATGTATTTCGATGGGCGTCTCGACACTGCTGCCGCACCGCAGACAGAACGTGAAATGGAACCCCTCAAGGAGTGCGCCGGACATAACATCATCTTGGACTGCAATGACATGGAGTACATCTCGTCAAGCGGACTGCGCATCTTCCTGAACATCCTGAAGAATGCCAAGTCGAAGGGCAGCAAGGTTTTTATCCGCAACATCAACAACGAGTTGCGTAACGTCTTTGCTTTGACTGGTTTCACCAATCTCTTCGAGTTTATATGATTTCACTCAGCCCTCAGGCCGAGTTCATTGTCGAGGAGTACCGTGAACGAAAGCCCCAAATGGAAGCTTTGGCCCAGCGCGTCAACACCATGCTCAAGACGAAACTCAAGGAGCAGGGCGTCGAGCTTAATGCCATTGAGTGTCGTGTCAAGACAGAGCAGTCGCTCATTGGCAAACTCGAGCGCAAAGGCTATAAGTACTCGAGGTTAGACGATATCACTGACCTGGTGGGCATTAGGGTGGTCACCTTCTATACCGACGACGTTGACAAGGTGGCCGCCATAGCCAAGAACCTGTTCGACATTGACTGGAACAACTCCGTCGATAAGCGCAAGCAGCACGAAATGACCAGCTTCGGCTATAACTCGCTGCACTACATCTGCCACCTCAAGGAGGGCAGCATGGCCTTCGAGCTGCAGATGCGCACCGCCCTGCAGCACGTCTGGTCGGCCATCGAGCACGACATAGGCTATAAAGGCATTGTCAAACTGCCGGGTGAGTACCGTCGCCAGTTCAGTCGCCTGGCCGGCATGCTGGAACTGGCCGACGATGAATTCAGCCGCCTGCGCATTAGCATGACCAACTACCGGCGTCAGATTCAGGCGCTCGTCAAGTCGGGCAAGCTCAGCGAGGTGCCGCTTTCTACTGACTCCTTCCGCAGCTTCCTGGAGCATAAGCCCTTCCAGCGACTCAACCAGCGCATCGCCGCCGTCAACCAGGCCGAAATCTATCCGGCTTCGCTCTTGGCCTATTTGCCCGTCTTGCTCCTGCTGAAGTTTGAGACGCTGGCCGACGTGCAGCAACTCATTGACGAACACTCCGACGATGCCTACCAGCTGGCACTTGTCCAGCTGGCCGTGACCGACCTCGATATTCTCTCTGAGACCGTGGGTCTGCAGAACCTCTGCTATGTCTATGTGCTCAAGAGCGGCCTCGGAGCCCTGGGCCTGAAGGCCATCTTCGACACCCTTAACGGTGAGCAGGAAAGCAACGCCGTGTTGGCCGACATGCTCTACAAGCAGGCCGAAGAGCTGCCTTTCATGCTTAAATTAAGTAATCGTTAAAATATAACTTGGTACGAATCGAGGTACGAGGTGCGAGGTTTTTTCGAGGTACGAGGTTTTTTCGAGGTACGAGGTGCGAGGTTTTTTCGAGGTACGAGGTGCGAGGTACGAGGTACGAGAATAGTTCGGAGGCAGAGGAGGGCGTGCAAGGTAATCTCGCACCTCGTACCTCGCACCTCGTACCTCGCACCTCGTACCTCGAAGATGAGCACCTCGTACCTCGTATCTCGAAGATGAGCACCTCGTACCTCGTATCTCGAAGAAAAAAGAATTAGCTGAGTAGCCAGCGGGCAAAGTAGCGACAGGGATACCACACACTCGCAAATCCTACGGCAATGACCGTCAGGAAGATGAGCACGATGTCCCAGGGATGCACGCTCACGGGGTAGGCATTCACCACAAACGATTCACTCGACGAGCCTAATGCCACCACGCCGTAGGTCTGCTGTATCCAGCAGAGCAGCAGCCCGAGCACAATGCCTATCATAGCGCCTGTCACGGCGATGAGCCTTCCCTCAAAGAGGAAGATGCGCGTTATCTGCTTGTCGCTGGCTCCTAAGTTGCGCAGTGTCACCACGTCGTCTTTCTTGTCTATGATGAGCATCGACAGACTGCCAATGATGTTGAACGAGGCCACAATCAGTATAAACGTCAAGAACAGGAATGCCATGAATTTCTCTATCTTCATAATCTTAAACGTGTCGTCCTGCTGCTCGTAGCGGTCCTGTACGGTGTAGCGGTCACCGCAGAGCTCCTTGATGTGGCTCTTCACCCTCTCAAAGTCGCTGCCGGGCTTCAGTCTCAGCTCTAAGGCCGAGAGCCTGTCGTCCAGTCCGAAGAGGCGGCGGGCAAAGTCAATGCTGGTCAGAATGTACTTTCCGTCGTACTTGGCCTGCCGTACGCAGAACAGTGCTCCCGGCGAGTACAGCTCGTCGGTGGTGAAACCCTGCGAGGGGTCGGCCATGTTCAGCTGACCTTCACGCACGGGGGCATAAATCTGCATGGTGCCCGGAAAGCTGTAGCCCATGCCTAACTGCTCGGCTATGCGGATGCCCACTATGCCGTAGTGCAGGTCGGCGGCGTGCAGCTGGTACTTCTCGCGGTTGTTAGCCACCAGCGTGTCGCCATCCTCCAGTATTTCCACAATGTGGGTCAGCTCGTCGAAGTTGTCTTCCACGCCCTTCACCGTCACCATGGCCTGGTGTTGGTTATAGACGGCCAGCGCCTGGTCTTCCACACTCTCCATGGCTACGGCCACTTCGGGCAGCTGTCTTATCTTCGTCAGAATGGGGTCGTCGGTGGCAGCCGTCTTGCCTTTGGCCGGCATGACCTTCAGCTGCGGGTCAAAGGCTGTAAAGAATGAGGCTACCAAGTCGTGAAAACCATTGAACACGCTCAGCGTCACCACCAAGGCCATGGTAGCCACGGCCACGCCAACAACGCTCACGCCACTGATGATGTTGATGGCGTGTGTCGATTTCTTCGAGAAGAGGTAGCGACGGGCTATGAAAAAGGGGAAGTTCATTTCTTCAGCAACTCGTCAATGCGCTCTATGTAGTCCAAGGAGTCGTCTATGAAGAAGCGCAGTTCCGGAATAATGCGCAGCTGGTAGCGCACGCGCGTTCCTAACTCGTAGCGTATCTGCTTCTCGTTGGCCGTGATGTTACGCAGCATCTGGTCGCCTTTCTCGCTCGGAAAAATACTCAGGTAGGCGGTACACACGCTCAGGTCGGGCGATATCTTCACGCGCGTCACGCTGACCATCGTGCCGTGCATGCCGCGTGTCTGCTGCTGGAAGATGATGCTCAGCTCCTTCTGCAGCAGACGGGCTATTTTGTTCTGTCTTGTTTCTTGCATACTTTTATCTCCTTTGTCTTACGGGGGACAAAGGTACAAAATAATTACGAAAAACACATGGCCTGTAGCCAATTATTTTTTCCTGATGAGTGTCAGGCCGTCGCGCAGCGGCAACATGACTTTCTCCACGCGGTCGTCGGCTTTCACGTAGTCGTTAAACGTCTCTATGCCCTGTGTCTGCTGGTCGCGGCTGTAGGCTGGGTCAACTACGTGGCCGTCCCACAGCGTGTTGTCGGCCACCAGGAAACCACCCGTTCTCACTACGCCGAGCGCCATTTCGTACGTCTCGCGGTAGGTACGCTTGTCACCGTCTATGAAGGCCAGGTCGAACGTGATGCCCAGTTTCGGGGCTTCCTCGATGGCGTCGCCTATGATGAAGCTGATGCGGTCCGCCCATGGCGACCCTTCTATCCACGGTCGCGTAAAGTCTTCCTGCTCGTCGTTGATTTCGTAGGTGTATAGGTGGCCGCCGGGCTCCAGCCCTTCTGCCATCGAGAGGGCAGAGTAGCCACTGAACGTGCCTACCTCCAGGATGTTCTTAGGCCTTACCATCCTGACCAGCATCTTCAGCAGCCGCCCTTGCAGGTGGCCGCTCGCCATGCGCCCGTGCAGCAGGTGTATGTTCGTGGCACGCCAGAGCCTGTACAGGTAGTCTGGCTCCGGATCTATGTGCTGCACGATGTACTCGTCCAGCGTCGTCATGCCTTCAGCAGGGCCTCCACGGCCAGTCGGTAGCTGTCCAGTCCGAAGCCACAGATGACGCCTCGGCAGGCACACGCAATGAGCGACTTGTGGCGAAACTCCTCGCGTTGGTGAACGTTCGATATGTGTACTTCTACCACCGGACTCTTCAGCGCCCGTATGCAGTCTTGCAGTGCCACGCTGGTGTGGGTGTAGGCACCGGCGTTCAGCACGATGCCGTCGGCCTCGAAGCCTACTTCCTGCAGCTTGTCGATGAGCTCGCCCTCCACGTTGCTCTGGTAGTAGCTGATTTCCACTTCCGGGTATTGTGCCTGTAGCTTCGGCAGGTATTCTTCGAACGACTGCTGTCCGTAGATGCCGGGTTCCCGGCGTCCCAGCAGGTTCAGGTTCGGACCATTGACAATCACTATTTTCTTCATCGTCTTGTATGTTTATGTTATATTATATGATGTAATCTCGTACCTCGCACCTCGTACCTCGCACTCGCGCACCTCGCACCTCGTACCTCGCACCTCGCACCTAAAACTCCGTCGAGCTGTTGTCGTAAGTCGGAGTCACCTCCTCGGTGCCACCCTCGCCTTCGCCGTCACGTCCAGGCTTCTTCGTCGTCATGTTGCCGAAGTTCCACGTCACTTGCAGGTTCACGCCCGGACGGCGCCAGTTCTTCTGGTGTCGCCAGAAGGTGTCGCCCGACGTGTAGTTCTCCCATTTCCTCGTGCCGAACACGTCGCGCCAGTTGATGGCCACAGCCAGTTTCTTGTTCAGGAACGTCTTGCGGAAACCTAAGTCCAACGAGGCGTTCGGTCGGCGGTGACCCTGCGTAATGGCACCACGCGAGCGGTAGTTGCCCGTAGCCTGGAACGAGATGTCGTAGGGCAGCATGACCGAGGCCAGCAGACGCGCGTCCCACGAGAAGGCCTCCTGGCCTTCGCCCGTCACCGTCTGGCCGTCTATGACGTACGAGAAACCGTCCAGCTTCGAGTAGTAGCCGTTCACGGTCGTCGTCAGGTCCAGTATGCGCCACAGCGAGTTCTTCGCAATAATCTCCACGCCGGCGTTCTGGCGCTTCGCCACGTTCTCGTTCGTCATGTACATCAGACCGTCCTTCGGACTTTGCCAGCGTATGCGCTGCATGACGTCCGTCGTCGGGCGGTAGTAGGTCGATATGGAGAGCGTGTGGCGCTCCCACGTCTTCAGGAAGTTCAGCGAGAAGGAGTTAGTGTATTCCGGCGTCAGCAGCGGGTTGCCAAACTGTATCATCGAGGCGTCGCTGGTATTCTTGAACGAGTTGAGCTGTCCGCCCCAGGGCCTGCGCAGTCGCCGGGTGTAGTTCAGCTGTAGCTGGGCCGTCTCCGTCAGGTCGTAGCTCAGGAAGAGCGAGGGAAACAGCTGGAAGTAGTCTTTCTTGAAGGGCTCGTCCCTCAGGGCCGCGTTGTGCTCCTGTTCGTAGCTGTAGCTCTCGGTGAAGACCTTCCAGTACTCGCCCCTCAGTCCGGCCATGACGCCCAGACGGCCCCACAGCTTGGTGTTCAGGGTGGCATAAAGGGCGTGTACGTCCATGTCGTAGATGAAGCGGTTGTAGTATGCCTCGTCCAGCTCCATGTTCGTGCCCGTCCAGCTGCTGTAGTCGGCCCACGACTCCTGGGGGGTGTTCTCGTGCGAGAAGCGGCCGTTGTAGCCGGCTTCTATCTTGAAGTTTTTGCTAATCTGGTTCTCGTAGTCCAGCTTGGCCTCCCACGAGCGGTTGTTAATGTGGTTGGGCCGGTATTGATAGATGTAGCTGGTCGGTGTCTCGCCGTCCATGTACCAGATGGAGTCCTGGTAGTACGTGTCGTTGTCGCTCTTCCAGCGTCCGTGCGAGAGGTTCAGATCCAGCTTGTGTTTCTCCGAGAAGTTGTGTACGTAGCCTAACTCCACGTTGTACATGTTGTTCTTTCCGTCGCCGGTGGTCAGTCGCAGCTGGCGGTAGGTGTCCTGCCCGGCGCCTATGGTGCCGTAGCTGTAGGGCGTACGGCTGTTGTCGTCGCGCGTGCCGTTCAGCAGCATGCCGGTCACGGAGAAGTCGTCCTTTGCCGTAGCGTGCCACGTCAGTCCGGCTCTTGTAAAGAGTCCGCCGCCCTTGTTCTCGTTCTCGCCTTCGTAGTTCTGGTAGGTGTTGGTGTTCAGGTATTCCTGTTCGCTCAGGCTGCCGCCCTTGCCGTGGCGCTTGCGGTAGCCCACGTTCAGGAAGGCGTCCCAACTGCCACTCGTATAGTTGATGTTGGCTCCCGCGTTCCAGCCGCCACGCGTGTTCACGCCGGCTCTTATCGAGCCGTAGTAGCCCGCCATGCGGTCACGCTTCAGCACAATGTTGATGATGCCGGCCGAACCTTCAGGCGAGTACTTGGCCGACGGGTTATCAATGACCTCTATCTTCTCTATCGACTCTGCCGGAATCTGTTGCAGAATCTCATAGCGGTTGTCGCTGGTCAGTCCGCTGGCTTTGCCGTTTATCCATACCTCCACGCTCGAGTTGCCGCGAAGCGATATTTCGCCGTCCGTCGTCACCTCGATGCTCGGTATGTTCTCCAACAGCTCTGTCACCGAACCGCCGGCAGCAGCCAGCACCTGATCGACCGTAAACACCTTCCTATCGACCTCCAGCTTCATCTGCGAGCGTTGGCCTTTTACTTCCACCTCGCCAATGCTCTGCGTGTCCTCTGTCATGTGCAGCACCGAGAACGTCACGCGGTTGTTCTGCTGCGTCAGCGTAAATTCGCGCTCCAGGTCCTTGAAGCCTATCGACGTAATCTGCAGCGTATAGCTGCCGTATGCTAAACCGTTAATGCTGAATGCGCCCTCACTGTCGGTGATGGCGCCCTTTATAAACTTCGCTCCTTTCAAAATGCGTACATTGGCAAACTCCAATGCTTCCTCTGTCTGCCGCTCCAGTACATGACCGCGCACAGTCCCCTGTGCCCACGATGTCAACGCGGCAAAAATCAATAATATAGTGATTAAAATCCGATTCATAATGCAATTAAGACGCATCTCCCACGGTAAAGTTTAACTAAATATGAAAAAAAATGTTATTAATATGGTATAATTCAAGTAAAACTTCTTACCTTTGCACCCGCTTTGTGGGCTTCAGCCCCGGCATGACAGGTTCTTATGCGGTCTATGGGAGGACTCCCACGGGGGAGTTGCTCTGGAGGTAGAGGGCAGTTCTTAACTGCTTGACATATAGTAACTATTGCTACAATCTTACTGTTTACTCAACGTCCGCAGGACCGAGGGTAAGGAGGGGAGACTATACGCTTGAGCGAACAACGTGCGGAATGAATAAAGAGACATTAACCAAGAACGAGCTTCGCTGGTACGTCATGAAGTGTCAGCGAGCCGAAGAACTCAGTAAGCATATTGAGAACTATAATCTTTGCCATACCGATAAGAACCTCATTGACAATTTCTTTATTCCCACACTCATTATCAAGCCGCGAAAGGATGAAAACCAGATACGTAACGCCTTGAGGCGCTTCGTGTTTCTGCGTGTACGCCCCTCTGCCTTCGTAGAAATCTTCAGTCAGCGATGGAACAACGACAAGACGCGCCTCTGCCACTATCGCAGCAGCGACGGCTCGGAGGTAGTAGCCTCCGACTTCATGATGACGCGTTTCATCGATGCCTGTCTGGAGTATGGCTCACGCTTCGATGTCGTCACTCAGCCGCAGGACATTGCCGACGGGCTTACTGTCTATGTGCGCCAAGGGGCCTTCCAGGGCCTCGAGGCGCAGGTCATGAACGTGCAGTATCGTGGCGACGGGGTGCGATTCTCTATCGCCGTCAAGCTGTTTGCCGACGGCTATGCCTACGTGCACGACTGTCAGCCAGCCGACGTCATCGTTCAGCCTGCCGATGCTAACGTCTTCAGTGCCGACTATTTGGAACGCCTGGAGCACAGCGTCTTCAGCATTCTTCACCGTAAAGTGAACGGTGCCGATGCTGATACGCTCGACGCCGACGTGCAGGAGCTGCGCAGCCTCTACCGCTTGCGCCATGCTACTGTCAGGGACGAGCTGCTCTCCGCACGCTTCACGGCCCTGATGTCCATCTGTGCCACGCTGACGCAAAACGCCAGTGGCCGTACCAAGTACAACAAGCTGCTCAAGCGGCAAGTCAAGAACCTGCGTCAGCAGCCAGCCACCCCTACTGCCTGTAGGGCCCTGGCCTACCTGCTTGCCGCCTTGTTCGTCAGTACCAAGGACCCGGCCTACCGCACTGAGCTGAAGCAGCTCGTTCAGCAACAGCTGGCAGCCGACGTACCCCTGCGCCAGCTCGTCTCCATCGTCCGCAAGCTCTGAGCCGCCATATACCCCCCGGCAGTTCCGTGCTCGTCGTTCTGTGCTCGTCGTTCTGTGCTCGTCGTTCCGTGCTCATCGGGTTTCCCGCCGAGAAAAAAAGCCCCAGCATCGCTGGAGCTTCTTTTTCAGAGAGAGGCATACTCTTTCGAGGCATCAAAACACGGACAAGCCTTCTTCACGCGAGGCAGCTCACGGTGACCAACGATGCGAGCCTCCGGGTAAGTAGCCTTCAGCTCCTTCAGCAGGTACCATAGGGCGCGCTTCTGCGCCTTCGTACGCGTGTCGGCTGGAGTACCGTCAGGCAAGAGCCCGCCTTCGTAACAGACGCCGATGCTGTGCTTGTTATAGCCAGCGGCATGAGCACCTACAAGGTTTTCGTGACGGGTCTGGATGGTTTCCCCTGCGCGCGTTATATAATAGTGGTATCCTGTGAAGCCGAAGCGCTTGTCGTGGTCGGCTATCAGCGTGGTTACGGGGTACGGCCGGTCAGAGCGAGTCGCCGAGCAGTGCACCACGATGAGATCAATCTTACGCATGGCCGATGCAGCTTTGAGTGAGGAACGAACTGACGATGGCCGTGAGCACCGTAATGATGAACTGAATGATGGTTTTCCAATTAATCTTCTTCATAATCTTCAATGTCTATTGTTCAATGTTTGAGGAAAAAGCCCCTCCTCCAGGAGGGGCCTGAGAGGTGTTGGGGAGTGGCCTTACGGCTCAGTGGGCGTTTCCGTCGAGTTACCGCTCGTCTTGGTCACAACCGTTGCTTTGCGCAGCGTAGCGTCTAAGTCGAGCTTCTTCGACGCCAGATCGCCAGTGGCACGGGCACGGAACTTCACCGTCTTCACATTGCTGGCAACGTTGAACTCCTCTTCGCTCACGGCTCCGCCCTTCACGTTCTTGATGCCTACCGAGAAGATGGCCAGGTCGTCCAGCTTGACGTTCTTGCCTTCGAGCATCTGTTCCTTGATACAGCTCACCATGTCGGTCAGCAGACCCTTGATGACACCCTTCGAGAATGGCGTGTTGTGACTGGCCATGTGGCCTGACAGCTTGTCCAGATCGACCATCTCGTCAATCACCGGGTAGGCGAAAAACTTGCCGAAACTGTCCGACTTCTCATTCTTGTTCTTGCGTAATACGTACTTAATCATAGCTTTTTTGTTTTTTGGTTTTTGTTCTTTGTTCTTTGTTCCGGAACTGATGCAAAGGTACTACATTCGCCAACCCCATTTTCCGCAAAACGCATCGAAATGCATCATAACGCACCATAATGCATCATAAAGTCGCAAAATGACCGAGAAGAATTCTTCATTCTTCATTCTTCATTCTTCACTCTTCATTCTTCATTCTTCACTCTTCATTCTTCATTTTCAATGCAGAACTTCTCGCAAATCCACCTCACGATGTTCGGCGGAAGCAGCACCATGTCGGGCTTCAGCCCCATGGCTTCAAGCTCCTTACGGTAAGGACGGCACCAGTTGCTGAGGGTTCTCACCGTCACACCTGCGCTGCAGGCTAATTGCTTCTTTGTCATAGCTTTCATAAACGTGTCGTTTAGGGTTCGTAAATATGTGGTTTGTTACTCGTAAACCTATGGTTTATCAGTCGTAAACCTATGGTTTATTCACTGTAAACCTATGGTTTGTCAAACAGAAACTCCATCAGATCGACCTCGCGGCTCTTCTGCTCCGGCGAGGCTTGGTCCTCTAAGAAGTCTGTCACCGCGACGTTGATGCCCAGTGACTCGCGTACCATATCGGCCAACTCAAGATGCGTGATGTAGTTGCTCATGGTGTCGTCAGTATGCGGACAGAGCGTGACGTGGTGGCCTTTCAGGGGCTCGAAGGCCGTAAAGTCTAAGTTCGAGGCGTAGGCTGAGGCTAACCAGATGCTCTGCGGAAACAACTCGCTGAGCACCACGGCCGACCGCTCCTTCTCAACGATGCATACCGGCTGCTCATTGCCGGCCAGCAGGTGCTGACCGAAGAGGCAGTGCCGGGCGTAAGTGCCCTTCAGCAGTTCTGGCTCGCGGCGCTTCATCATGAGCCACACCCAGCTGTCGCCAATGTGGCCGTCGCGTACGCCGCCCTTTTCGTCTATCATCCAGTAGATGCAGCGGCCGCTCTTGCTGCGGCCCAGACGGTACCGTTCTACGGCGTGTGCCACCTGTTGCTCCGTCAGCCAGCCATGGCTGATGGCTTCGTGACAGAAGTCCGAGTCAGTGCTGGGTACCACAGGCATTAGTTCCGGCGGTGTTCCGAGTTGCTTCTCAAGCTCCTTCAGTGATGGGAGTAATACTTCCGAAAGTTTCCGTTTCATTCGCGCGTTATTATTTTATTTTATATATATTGCCCCTATATAGGGGCAAGTTAAAATATATATATATATATCGCGGGCGCGGGCACGGCTCAAAACAGCAAGTCGTTTTCCTGCAACACCACGTAATCTACATTGTTGCTCACCTCCCTGCGTACCACGCCTGACCGCTCTGCCTCTGCCAGGAGGCTGTAGTACTGGCGCTTGTCCGTCAGGTGAGCCACATTCATCACTTTAGCCATGAAGCTCTTGAACGGGTAGTAACGCCTTCCGTTTAGAATGTCGGTAAAGAGACGGCGCACATCTACCTGCGGCCGGTTGCTCATCCAGCGCCCCTGCTCGTCGCGTGGCTGCTCTGTGGTGGGGCGGTCGCAACTCGTAGGCAGGCCGCTCTCTCCCTCTACGCGGTAGTAGAGCTCACGCTCCATGTCGTACTTGCGGGTGTGCGTCTGCTGCACCTTGAACGTACGGCTGCACAGCAGTTTCTCGCACTGGTAAGCTTCAAACACCTTGTTCGTCAGCTCCGTGCCTATCCATCCGCGCATGGTGCGGTCGCTCTCGCCCTTGTTCTGGTGCAGCACGCAGACCATGCAGCATTTGTTCCGTTGGGCCAGCGCCATGAGTTGCTCAGTAAGCCGCTGAGCCTCTATGCCGTCGTTGATGTCGCCCACCAGGTCGCGCACACCGTCCAGCACAACGAGGTCTGGCTGCAGGTATTCCACACCCGCAGCAAACATCTTGAGCCGTTGGCTACACGATTCGCAGCGCACGTTAAACACGTCGATATCCACAGCCGTCCCCTGCTGCTGCACAGCGGCCATGGGCAGAATGCGGTTCACCAGAATGTCCTGCGTACTCTGCTGGCTCTGCTCCGTGTCGTACCACAGAATGTGCAGCGGCTTGTCCCTGCAGCGCACTAAGGCGGGCATCCGGTTGTCAATACCGGCCTCTGGCTGCCTACAGCCCTTCGCCATCAGTAGCGACAGGAAGAACGTCTTACCGCTCTTCGCCTTACCCGTCACCGCCACCAGTTCTCCACGTGGAAAACAAGGCACGCCAAACATCTTGAACAGAAACTCTACCGGCGGCAGCTGCATCTCCGCTGTAATGCGGTGTTTCAGCAGTAGTGTCGCATCAGGAGTCATCAGACTCCTACGCTTGGCCTCAAAGAGCGCGGCCTCAATCATTTCTTTCTTTTCCATTCTGTTTTCAAGTTTTGTTCTATGGTTTCACCATCATCATAGATGGCCCATCCAAGTTGGGTCCAATTCCTCATCCACTCCTCACTGCTACAACATCGTGAGAGACTCAGCAGAATGACAAACAGCCTGTAGGCAGAAGCTTTCTGCAGTATTTCCAACGTCAGCCGGCTGCCATTCATGTGAGCATACTTCAACACCAAGCTCTTGCGACCTCTTGGCTTAATCACATGTTGGAATAACATCACAAGCCATTGATTCTTAAATGCCTGCATCATGCAGAAAAACTCATTATTTTTCATTAGCATTGTTATTGTTAGGTTTTTAGCCATTATTATACAGCGCGAAGGTACAGACATTCCAGAAAACGATTTTGACACCATGCTGTCACTTTTGCCCCCGTTTTTTATCGTTATTTAACGCTCCGTTCAGCCCTCTTCCCTCAGCCTTCAGCCCTCAGCCTTCAGCCTTCAGCCCTCAGCCCTCTTATACAAAAATTTGAAAAATAATCGTGTCAAAGTACGGCAAGTATCAAATCATTTTCGTATCTTTGCCCACAAAATAAAAGCAGTATTATGATAGTAACCAATCAAGCAACAGATACGAAGCAGAATTACAATGTCACTTCCACCCGAAATAGGATAATGGCCAGTACAATGTCTGTGGACGAATACTTCGATGAACTGATAGACAAGGTGCGCGAGGATTATGC
>ODAJ011696589.1_pt1 | contig 29795 bp, 34 predicted proteins | sample 1539241 | NCBI WGS metagenome assembly ODAJ01 (sample SAMN02144231, study PRJEB22623) | gut metagenome | biome: sheep rumen | host: Ovis aries | place: New Zealand
AATATCACTTATTTATACAACAAAACAAGAGATGACAACTATGCCAAGTTAGGTAATGCCGTAGCAGATGCTTTAGAATTAATTCCATTTGACACCAGTGATTTTGAAAGACAATTTGAGAATAACAAATATAAAGTCAATAGTTATATGCCTGGAGAGGGAGAAAACACTTATATAAAGTATAAAGGTCAAGATGACTTTAAGAGGAAAAGAGAGGAAGAATATAAGAGACAATTGAAGGATTACTGCGAGAAAAATGGAATAGACTATGAAGAACAATTGGAACGATTAAAATTAAAATAAATTTATAACAATATAAGATATGAACAGTAAAGTACTTAGTTTTGTAAATAAACTGGAAGGCTATAAGACGGCTATAAAGGAGCTTCACTGGGATGCTGATAACATGTCCCAGCACGAGCTTTGTGACAAGATTGCTGACGGCATTGCTGAATTCCAGGATACTGTTTCTGAGGTTGAGCAGTCAATCACTGGAAAACTTGCAACTGGCAAACTCAATCCAGTCTCATACAAAGTTACGTCATTGAAGAAGTTTGTTGAGGATGTGCTTGACGCAACGAATACCTTCTACAAGAGCCTTGAGGACGAGGGAGACAACTATACTGGCATGAGGAGTGATTGTGAATCATTCCTGTCAGAAATGCAGAGGAATCTCTACCTCGTGAATTTCACCATGAAGGAAGACCTCAAGAGGAGACTTTCAAATAGAATTAACGAAGGTTACAGGAAGGAAGAGAATATCAAGACAACATTCCACGGTACGAAGCCTTCAACTGAGAAGGGTCTTTTCAAGAGGATAAACGACCTCACGAAGAACGGACAGCTCAATACCAGGGTGTTTAACGGGATTGATGATGCTTTTCAATTCTACAATAAGATTCTTGGAAGTATGGGAGAGTTGAATGTAATAGAGCCTAATGATTCTATTCATATGGTACAGCTCAACACCAACAACGGTATGACATATTATGGACTCATGAGGACAAAGAACGAAGGTGATGGTAGGTGCAAGGCTAGTATTACATTCTCTCCACACAGTGATGAAATGGAGCAGCCAGACCCAGAAATGAGTGAACCTACGATTGAGGATGGAAACGATTATGATATGGAAGCTGCTAGAATTGGACAGGAACGTTTCAAGGAATCACACCCAGACTGGTTTACTGGCGGTAGAGTAGAAGAAAGCAACAACTATGAAATCTATGGCGAGGGTAGGGTATATAGGATGACTGGAAATGAACTGCATAAACTTATCAAGGAATCTGTAAAGAGAATACTTGGAGAAAGCATATATGGAATATGATAACAGAAAGTAAGTTAAACAGCATTATAAGTGAGTCTATTAACCTTGTAGTAGAGGGTAAGAGTAGCATTCACATCAAGAAAAAGAACAGGGGTAAGTTCAACGCCTTAAAGAAGAAGACTGGCAAATCAACTGAGGAACTGACCCACTCAAAGAATCCTCTTACACGTAAGAGGGCTATATTCGCACAGAATGCCAAGAAGTGGCATCACAAGGGTAAGAAAAAGAAAAAGGACTAATATTACTTAGCCCTTTTTTTATACCTCCTGGAATCCGCCTTCCTCATTGAGTACGAATGCTCTTCTACAGTCTAGGCAAGCCCACGTCTCTGTTATGACAGGCTGTGAATCTTGTTGGCTGTGACCGAATATCTGGTAGATACCGTCAAAATCCTCTAACTCGCTTTTCTCGCCGATGTCAGACCACACCATGCTGCCTACTCTTCCGAAGCCGCCACGAAGTCTGGAAACATCACATAGTGCCCTCACACCTCCTGGGAATGTCTTTAACCTATTGAGGTTATCAACTGTCAAGTCTCCTATGAGTTCCTTGTGACGCTCATACCATGACTTGAGGACACCCGCATGTGTGAACAGGTAATGCTTGTCAAGGTCAGCCTCGTATGCAAGTTGGAACAGGCTTCTGTTTCTCCCGAAGTTCTGTTTTATCTTGTATGCGTTGCTGGAATCATATCTGACTCTGTATGGGAAGTTTCTGTCATAGTATGCTAGGTCGTGGTTTCCAAGAAGAAGGACAACTTTCTCTTGGTTATCCTTCTTGTATTTTATAATCTCCTTGAAATTCTCTATCGTCATTTTCCTTGTTATCCATTCCCAAGGATATGGGTCAAGATAATCTCCAAGAAACACTATTTTTTCACAGTCTTCAGAATGTTTTTCCACAGCATCTTTCCAGAACGGTCTCCCATGTACGTCTGGAATTACCAATATGTTCATTTCTGTTTAAACTTGGATTTGAGTAACTGCTTACCTATCTTTTCATTGAACTCAGCCCATGAGATAGGTTCGTAGTTGTTATTGTCAACACCGACATCGTATTGTGTCGGGAATAGGGCACCAAGCCTCTCCACGTCCAGTCCTTTAGCACCAGGACCACTGTGGACGTGTCCAAATGCCTGGTACACAAGTCCTTTCGGGTCTCTGTATGTACCACCATAGCAGAGGAATGGGTTGTGGTTGAGGTATACTGCCCTGCCTTCGACCCTTATCTTCATCTGGTACGCCACGTGTTCAAACAGCTCTTGAGCACCAGTTGTGGTTAGGTTTTTCTCATCGTGGTTTCCCTTGATGAGGATGATTTTACCATTGAGCTGGTCACGAATATTTTTCCAGAATGGGTATCCACCCCAGGCGAAATCACCAAGGTGGAATACCAATCCGTCTGCTGGCACTTTCTTGTTCCAGTTATCTATGAGGCAATGGTTCATTTCCTCCACGTTCTTATACGGTCTGTTGCAGAACTCCAGGATGTTTGTATGACCCCAGTGTGTGTCAGACGTAAAGAACACTTTCGAACCGTCCTCGAATTTAAAATCTACATTATCTTTCATTGTGCAAAGTTATATATTTTTTTTCAATTTTCCAAGGATTTGGCTGTTAAATCTAGTTAAAACAGCATTTTTAGGTCTTCTATATTGAGTTTGTTGGTGACAATCTCCATTGTGCCATCCTTGTATTTGATTTGTGCGTCACCACTGTCAAGTATTTCTATCTTATCTACTCTACTTTTTATGATGTCAAGTGGCGCATATTCAAAGATACATTTTGGCAGCATCAGCATGTCTAGTGATGAAATGTCAGATTCGGACATCTTGTTCATTTCATTCGCAAGACCATACTCCAGTATTCTATTAAACTCTTTGTTCCTAACTGCGCAAGACTGGTTGTAATTAACCATGAAACTTTTCCACCTAAATAGGAGATAATGTAACGTACCATCGTTTATAATAACATTGTTCCAACAGTGATGCCAGGTGATAGATGTCTCTGATGAATGATTCGATATGTTGTCGAATGTTGTTCTAATGACAAACCAGCATGTACCACCAAGGTCTTCAATCATTTTCTTTTCATTCGGGAATCTAACGTCGTCTATGACGTAATCGTACCCATCTTCAATCATCTGGCGTACCCTGTTCACGTGCCAGTCCGTGTTGTATTTCCTAATTAGGTCAGTACCTATGAACTGGAGCATTTCCCTAACATTGGCTATTGTCTTACCGTAGCAGGTGTTTCTAACATCTTTCAGCGGTATTTCCGTTTCCTCTGACAGTATTGTGCATATGTCATCGCCAAGGAAAAGACTAATGTCAGTATTATTGTTCTTTGCCTCGTTTAATCCTTCAATAGATATGTCAAGCAGGTCTGCACACAGCTGTTTCAACGGCAGTGCAAAGTACAGCTTCCTGTACCCCAATTCTTCACACACCTTCGCAAGCTCTGTCTTACCAGAGCGCATGCGTCCCGCAAAACCTATAATCATATTATCTATCTTCTAAACACTTGTTTATTAAGTCAACCAAATCCTTCTCTGGGACATTGCCCATGAGTTTGTATATTGGTTCATTGTTCTCGTCAAGGAGTATTGTTGTTGGGACTGACCTAATGCCGAACTTCTCAATCTCAAGGTCATGGTCTTCACCATCGTCAATCTCAGTGCTTTCAAACGTAATATCCTTGAACTCTTCCATTTCGCTTACCCTCTTATACGTTGGTGCATACGCCCTACATGGCGCACACCAGCTTGCAGAAAACTCTGCCACCTTCTTTACTTTATTCGTATTCATCTTTTAATTTTCATTACTCTTTTATTATTGAAGAAATCTGAGAAGGAGTTCAACTTCCTTGTGGAGTTGATACTAACAGTGGAACTGCTTGGGATTCTCCTCTCGATTTCCGTTGCATTGTTGATTATATCAAGTGCATTTCTTTTATTAACTATCACCTTAGTTGTTTTTCCAAGCACATTATTGACCTGTTGTTCAATTCTAGCCAATATTGCCTGGTTGTCAAGGTTGCTCATGTCGTACTGCTGGAAATCCTTTTCGTCAACAAACCCAAGCTTCTCCTTTGCCCTGGTATATGCCACATACATGAGGTTGTGCTCCTGTTGTATCTCCCAATCCTTCTTTGCAGACTTGCTAGGCATGAGAGACCTGCACACGATGTACACATTCCTGGCTTCCAGACCTTTAGCCTTATGGACTGTTGATAGTGCTATACCGTCTTTCCTATCCCTCTTTGGGAAAATCTCGTCAATCTTAGCCATAAGTTCCTCGGTTGTATCAAGTCCTTCTGAGAGAACTTCGAGTGCCTTTATCATGTCAAGCTTTGCATCGATTATAGGTGATTTCATAGCCGTCTTCGCATCAACGGCAGATTTCTCCATGATTTTATTCCTGGTAACAAATAGGTCGTCGTAAAGTCTCACGAAAAGTCCGTCTGACTTGCAATCTGCATTTATTTTCTCCTGTTTCGTGGATTTGACGATGTTCTTCATGTTCCTACCGATGTCCTTTCCACGAATGTATGCTTTTTTTCCAAGTTTCAAGAACTCATTGTAAACCTGTACCAATGGTGCGTTGTTCCTACACAGTATCATGTCACCATCCTCAGCATCATCCAGAGAAACGTCATAGAGCACTTTTCCTTCGACTGTATTGGCTTCGTTTGCCTCTATGGTAGGAACTAACTGTTTGGCAAAGTCAACGACGTTCCTAGGGCATCTATACGATATTGACAGTGGCAGACATTTCGTGTTTGGAATCGACATAAGTGCATTGAATGAGTCTGGGTCACCACCTGCAAACGAATATAGCATCTGGTTTCTATCACCGACTGATATAAGCCTCGTATTTGGCTTCCTACACATCAATACAAGCCCTCTCTCGGCTTTGTTCATGTCCTGGCACTCATCTACCATGATGAAGTCATAAAGCAGCCCTACGGGGCTTAAATTAAGTACATGAGGAAACCACACCATATCTGTGTAGTCAATGTCTTCAATCTCAGTCTTACCCCATTCCATGACTTCCAGGGCAATCCTCTTCTCATCCCTTATTGTCTCTATGTCGTACCTATCCTCAATGAAATCAAGGTCTTTCTCGGTTTTACAGAGGTAGTATCTTCCATAGTCAACGTATTTCTTGATGTTGTCAACATAGCGGAAATATTCTTTCGTGCTCATTCTTCTAAGATTGAGTGATGTGTACTCCCTTATATTGTTTTTGATATGAGATTCGTATTTGAAATCGTTTGGTACTGGGTTAATGGTTGGGTAGTTTCTCTTAAGCATAGCCAGTCCAAGACCGTGAAGCGTTCTTACCTCCACGTTCTCAAACCCCTTTGTCTTTTTTCCTAACTCCGTTACAATATCCCTGTTGAATGCGCACATAAGTACCCTCATTCCTTCTGGTATACGTTTCAGACAATTTACGAGCGTCGTAGTCTTACCAGCACCTGCTGCTGCCTCTACGACGAGGTTTCCAGTTTCATTCTCGATATAATCGTAAATAGCCTGTTGGTACTTACTTGGGATAAATTCGACTTCTTTTTTCTTCCTTGCCATCTTTTAACTTTTTTTTTGCAAAGATATATAAAAAAAGTCAAAAAAACAAATAAACAGGATAGAATTTTGCTCTACCCTGTTTATTTTTTTACTCTGTGAAGAGATTAGTCGAAGATGTCCTTCAAGAAGCCACGGAGGTGTGGGTTCTTGTCGAGGGTCTTCTTGAGCTTCTCTTTCAGCTGAACCACTGATGGGTCAACTGCGACTCCCTGGCCTGGCTGACCGCCCTCACGTGCTGCACGCAGCTCCTCGAACTGTCTGTCCTTTGCCTCAAGGAAGCGGACGAGCTGGTCACGGTCTACGTTGGCGAGGTCAATCTCATCCTGCCACAGGTGCTCCTGCACAATGTCAACGAGCTGCTCACGGCTCATGGTTGAGAAAGGAGGACGGTTGCCCTGCTGTGGCTGACCGCCGAACATGCCTGGCATTGGACGCATGCCTGGTGCTGGGTGTCCTACTGGTGCGGAATTCTTCGGCCAAGGCTGGAAGCGACCATTCGCCCCACGTGGCTGATGCTGCACTGGTGCTGGCTCTTCGACTGGGATGCGCTGGAAGTTGTCGAACATACTTGGGGCTGGCTGTGCTGGGCGACCACCTGTACGCTGACGCATACCAGGCATTGGCATACCCTGTGGCAGACCCTGTGGGATAGGCATTCCGTTCTGCATTGGCATGCCGCTCTCCTCGACAGGCTTAATCTCCATGACGAGACCAGACGCAATCATGAGAGTTGCGAAGGTGATGAGCGATGGAGTGCCGCCGTTCAAGATGTTGTTCAACTCGTTGATGTCAAGACCAAGGTCATTTGCCATCTGTGGCAGTGAAATGCCGCTCTCGTTCAGAAACTCTCTGATTTTCTGTGCGACGTCCTGCTTTGCCTGCTGCGCCCATGCGTTAGCAGACTGACGTAAAAGATTTGTGTTCATTTGCTAAACTGTTTAAAATGATTTTTCTTGTTAATTCTCGTTTACGATGCAAAGATATATAAAAAAAATGATATATCCAAATCCTTTAACATTTTTTATATATTATTCTTCATCATCGTATGAATGATACTTCTCTGCCTTCCTCTTGAGTGTGGCAAGAACCTCCTCAAAAATAGGAATAAGCTTGTCATAGTCCACAGTCTGGCTGTGATATGGTGAGAAGTTGAACACCGTGTTGGTTCTCTCAAATGCTTTGAGGAAGTACACGTAGTTGACCGCAAGCTCCTTCATAGGCTCGATGTCAGCACCACAGCCGTTGTAGAAACAGTGGTCGAAATCGTCGATGTGAACAGTATCATGCAGGATACAGTGACTAGCGAAGAACTTATACAGTCCCTTTCTGTCATTATCATCGATACCAAGCTTAATTGCCACAAAACCCTGTGGACCGAACTGTAACGGATTGACATTACCGATTTTATCGTTATACTCCTTAATGAGTTTCACGGTGAAATCAAATGCATCACCTGGAGACACAGGCTCATACCAAGACCAGTCATCGGTATATCCTTCCTTACCGACCTCTACCATCTTATCGTAGATGGACTTGTGGTCCATAGTCAGTATAATTGATGTGTTGTTGTACTTTTTCAGCTCATACTGATGCATTCTCTCGAACGTTTTCCTAATCTCCTCGTTATCCTTGTAACGGTCTGGCAAAAACCTCTCTGGCTCGAAACCAAATGCCTTCTTGATAATCTCTACGGCTTTCTCAAGGTCTTCCACCTTCTTGTAGCTGTACTTGTACTCCTCGTCGCCACTCTTTATGCCCTCGATGGCCTCAGTGAGAGAGGCAATGGTCTTACCACTGTACTCATGCATGTAGTCAGCGAACTCCTCAAGGGTTATGCCGACTTTCTTGGTGAAGTACTTGTGGTTGGCATCGTCAACCACTTTCTCAATAGAGCCGTAGTCGTTGTAAACGCCGAAGAACGGCATTGCGATTGGCGTGAGACCAATACCTGTGACGTTGATGGGTGTGCTGTCTATCTCACTCCCTCTTGCGCCACACTTGGTATTGGCACACACAAACATAACAATCTCGTCACCATAGGTGATTGGAAGGTGGCTGAAAAAGCCAGTCTTGTTAAAGTCTCCCATAAAATCTATTCCTTATTTCAAGTAAAACATTCTCAACCGTATCGATGTCAACTGACTCCTTGATGGTTGACTTTGCAACAGCCTCGTGAAGCTTAGCCTCGTCAGCGGTCACAATCTCCATCAGCTCGTCATACTCGAACTTGTGGTTTCTGATGTTCATGAGAAGTTCCCTGTCACCAGCCACGTTCCTATCGAGGATGATACCCTGTCCAGAGGCAATCTCATAACCCATATGCATGAGCCTCATGCAATGCATCATGTTCTTTGAGTCGTAGTTCTTGTTGAGGTTAGACTCATAACGCTTCGGGTTACGGTCTCTCTCCCAGTCTTTGTACTCCTTGTACTTCTTGCAGTGGTCTTTGAAACCACTCTCGTTGTACACCATATGTACGAGAGGTTTCTCACCCTTTGATACAGAAGAACCTCTCATGTCGGTAGAGTTCTCAAGGCACATTCCACGATAGTGAATCACCTCTTTGTTCTTGTCGAACCACTCCTTAACCCCATTCTCCTTGAATAGAAGGTCATAGAACTCAACAGCAAATTCAAACGCCTTTCCACCAGTGTGGATAAAGTCAGACGCTGATTTGATGTTGTTTGCCTCGAAGTGAGCACCCCAGTCATAGTACACTCCATAAGTGTCATGCATGTTGGGAATACGTACAAGTCCGCAAAAGTCCTTGTTAAGACCACGGTTCTCCAGCCAGTTCTTAATCTTCGTGCTACCCTGCTTGTAGAAGGTATATGCGAAGTCAAACGGAGTGAGACGCTCAGTGACAGGGTTCACAATCTTCTTGTTGAGACCACGTGCTTTTCTAATTTGCTCAATAGCATACTTGATGAACGGATTGAAGCACTGCTTTGTCACGAATGCATCCCTGTTGGCGAACAGAGGCTCAAGTGCAGGATGGGGCTTAGTCAGAACCTTATCCTCTGGAACGAACAGCGACTCGATTACGCTAGGATTGGAAGTGATGAGCATGCTCATGAACTTACCAATCTCATACCACGTGGTGTCGTTTCTCTCGTCAGCTACAAGCTCCTGGAAATCAAGTCCAAGACCAAGCAGATTTTCATGCTTGGTGATGAACACACCGCTGCTATCCACGTCGCTGTCTTCTGTCTGTAAGTTATACAAATGGCTACCTCTAATGTACTCATAGAGGAGTCTACCATCGTCTCTAATTGATTTAAAAGTGTCTTTCATTGTTTACCTGCTATTTAAAATTTCTTTGGCCTCAAGAATTTTTTTTTCTATCATATCGATGGCTTCTTTTAAGGACTCAATGCTTATCATAGCAGAGCACATGGATTCAGCCTTAGCCATCTTCTGACAATACTTCTCGGTTTCTACTCCTTCTTCGTAGCCAAGTCTATATGCTTCCCTAATAGCATCATACACCTTCGAGAAGTTCTTCCACTTCTCAAGGAGTTCCTGGTACTCTTTGTAGTTCTTGCTATCCATTGTTATCTAATTTTTTTTTGCAAAGATAGAGAAAAAATCTGAGATAACCAAACATTACCCCAGACTTTTAACTATTTTTATAACTCTGATGATGCGAACGCTTCATCTGAGACTTCAAGTTGTTCAACAATCTGTTTGAGGAAGGTCTTTGACAGATACCTCATTGGAGAGGAATAAACGAAATCATAACCAACCATTACGTAGTTGACAAGATAATCAAAGTCTCTGTTGAGACTGGTGACACGGTATTTCTTGATGATGTCCTTGTGTTCACCGAATCTCTCCTCAACTACTATGTTCTTCTCTGCAAGCCAGACAAATCCATGAGGGGAGTCATCCAGCATCTTCATCAGTTTCTCTTTCATATCACTCACCGACATTAACAAGTTTCTCTACATAGTCCCTGTCCTCATTCTTGAGAATTGGCATCTGGTAATCAACAACCCATTCCGTAGCGTCGTTAACAACCTTCTTGTAGACGGCTGTACCACGTTTCTCTGGGATAGTGAGGTTGTTCCAGTTGATACCGAACTCATTCATAAGCATATCCTGCATTTCGCTTGAATTCTTGCCCTGGAGCTGTTTGTTAGGGAAGTGTGCCTGTGCCAGTGAAGAGATAGAGTTACGTGTAGCGTCCATTGTACGCCAAAGGATACAGTTTGTCACTTCCTCCTTTGGAATATTAAACACACGTGCATCGAACATTGCACCCTTCTCAATAGCTTTCTTATACACCCTTTCAAGTTTCTCCTCTTCTGGAGTGACATCGCTGTTGGCAATGAATATATCAACCATTTCAGCGAAAATTCTGTTGAAATATAGTGTACACATAGAAGCAACCACAGAGCATATCTTCTGTACGCTGTAGTCGAACCACGCATCAGTCTCGTGTGTATCGTAGTCCACTAGGACAAGGGTAATCTCGTCTGACTGAGTGTAACCGAATACACACCCCTGGATGTTCTGACAGAGTTTCAGTGTTGTCTGTTGCATTGTCTGCATCATCACTTTATCAAAAGGTTTGTCAAACCCCTTAGTAAAACTATGAAATGAACGCCCATCTAGCCTAATTACTACTGGCATACGTCTTACGAGGTAGGTCTTAGCCCTGTTCTCGTAGTTTCCTTTCATCCTGTCTCCCAGACTATCTCTTTTATTTGCCATTTCCTATTATTTTTTTAAGTTCATAAACACAATCTGAATATCTCATATGACCTTTGGTAACGACCTTGCCGTCTTTGAGTGCTCTAAACTCATGATGGTGGTATACAGAGTAATGATTATGACATGATTGCTCAATGTACTCTATGATATATCCCTTGTACTTGTAACTTCTCAGTACACCAGGCTTACTCCAGGGGGTACATTTAAACCCAGGTTCTACTTTACCTTGCATAATTCACTTTTCTGGAATTTTTTGTATTGTATCGTTGTTAATCTCCACCTTACAGTCTTGAAATCCTTTCATCCTGTTGTAGAGTCTTATGCTGAGTGACCCATCCTTCTCTGAGATATTCTTCTCAGTCCAGTGTCTGTCAACCTCATATCGTGCTACGACGGTATCACCGTCCATGACATTTACTACACCGTCTTTCTCTTTATATTTGTATTGCGCCATAATTTTTTTGCAAAGATATAAAAAAAACGTGAGATAACCAAATTATCCCACGTTTTTTAAATTTTTTTAAGGTTGTTTACCAACCGAAATTGTTCCACCAATCGGTCTCGCCGATAAACTCCTTATTCATCCTCTCAAGAACTTCATGAAGTCAACTAGTCTTTTGCAATTAAAGAATAACCAGAATTTTGTCATCTGATACCACCTTGGTCTAAAACAAAAATCGTGCAGTCTAAAGTCTGTCTTTAGTGCATACAGATTAAACCCTAGATGCTTAATGTCATAGTATGGAATGGTGTGTCCTTCCCACTCAAAAGTTTTCCAACGAAGATGCAATATAAGGTCTTGTTGAGTCTTCTTTTCGATGGTTGGCAAACCTGTGGTTGCATAGTCCATCATAATCTTTTTTACTTTCATTTTTTTATAAATTTTAGATAATTTATGCTATATCTTTTTTCACAATCTTCAAATGCTATTTCCAAACCGAAGGCCGCTGCAACCCCAGCAAGACTACCAGCACTGAATTTATCAACTGGTTCTGCTACATACATCACCCCACCACGTTTGAGCATTCTACTAGCTTCCTTGAAATAGTCATCAGTGTTAATACCCCACAATGACTCACAATAGATTGTGACATCAAGAGATTCGTCATAAACATACTCTGAAAGATTAGTGGTATCAGCAGCGATAACTGAATCATCTTGCGCTATGTGGTCAAACGATAACCAGTTAGTGTATGATGCCGTTATCTTATCCTTTAACTTGTTCAACCCACAGCCAAGGTCTGCTATGACACCATAGTTGTTACCTTTGTTAATCATTTCTGCTATTACATCCTTTGGGTCTTCAACCCATTCTGACATTCTAGATTCCCTTGCGTTGTGATACTCGTGCCACCAACTCGGATTTTCAGTTAAGCGAGTGTGTACCGTAGAACTTTTTGATGTATTAGCCCAAGCGTGCATCTTATTGACCACTGACTCACTATACTCCCTTGAGGTCTCAACGACCTTTGGATTGGACGTAATATCCTCTCTGTTGAGTTCAAAATCCTCTGTGGCTTCACCACTACGTAGAGCCTCAATAGCACCCTTCAACAGCCTATTCCTGTCTATGTTTGCCGCATAGGTGAAGATACCATCAACAACAGCGTCTGAGAGGGTCTTCTTCTTTAGAATGATGTTTCTTCTTTTGTTGTCCCAAGACCATACCTTACCGTTCTCAAGCTCGATATTGATACGTGGGAAGATAATGTTTACCTCGTCGAATACACCGCCTTGACGATTGATTCTGCCAACCAACTGAGTGTACTCGGCATTAGTCCAAGGAAGCGAAATCAGAACCATCTTGTTACAGAACTTCTGGAGTCCGTCAACACCAGTAGTGATGGGCGATGAAGCAACAAGCACCTCGAACTTCTTGTCAGCAAAAGCATCAAGTATTGAACTTCTCTCTTCGGCTGTCTCCTTACCAGTATACCTAGCATAGGTGATACCAAACTCCTTGAGCTTCTTCTCAATCTTTGGAACAATCTTCTCGATGAATGTGGTATACACTATAGTGCCTTGTGTCAAGTCACCTCTAACAGCTTCCATCTTGTCATTGACAAAACTACCCTCGATAGTGTTCACATCACTGTTTTTCAAGTTCAGAAGTGAATCCTTCAAGTGAGCACCGTCGATGTCAAGCTCTGTGTTAACTACATTGATACCATAGTTAGGCACAAATCTGAATCCATAGAGCAATAAGTTCTTATAGGCGAGGTGGATGTTCTCGATGGTGTTCCTGTTACCAATCTCATTGAACTCCTTACCAGTCACCAACTCAAGCAGAGACCTAACCTCATTAAGGTTGTTGATAAGAGGTGTAGCAGTCATACCAAGGGTCTTGAAGCCCTCTCTATACGTCTCGCTAGCCTTCTGTCTGAAATACCTCAGATTCTCGTTTCTGAGTGATGCATCCTCATTTGCAGCCTTGGCATTATGCAACTCGTCGAAGCAAACAAACTGTGGGCAAACCACATCAACGAACTTGTCCATCTTGTCCTTGGTACACATAGAGCCATTGCTGAACTTATCATAGTTGATAATGATGTAAGCACTCTCTGCCCTATTAATACTCTTTAAATCGCTAGCCGACTGATACTTCACCGTATGGATGGTTGGATATATAGCCTTGATGGACTTCTCCCAAGTGTCTACCACTGAGTTAGGGCATATGATTACGCTGTATTTAGCACCAATAGCCCTTGAAGCCATAAGGAATGCATTGGTCTTACCAGCACCTGTACCACACAAATTGAGGTATGAGTCGTTCTCAATGAGTCTGTATACCATCAACTTCTGCATAAGACTAGGAGCATACTTGAACTTATAGTCCTTATCCTGGGTTATACCCTGTACCCTGTCGTACTCCTTCATAAACTCGTCAATGATGTTAGAAAGCCACTCACTTGACGTTTCTCTCTGCTCCAGAAGTCTATTAATGAGTTCCTTAGAACTGCTACTATCCTCTCTCAGTACAATGTTCCAAATCTTCTGAATCTCCACCTCTGACAAAAACTTGTTCTTCTCACCGTAGGTCACAAGCTGCTTGCTGAATCTGTCATATCCAATAAGCTCTGCTACGAGGTTATCGTCGTCGCTAGGAAGGACCTCCGCATCTAACTTGGTTTCGGTGGTATCAGCAACAGTATAGTTGGAGATTGTACTCTTGGTGCTCTCGGTATGCTCTTCCTCGTACTTCTTCTCCTCGTCCTCGATACTATGCTCGATGGTGTCCTCTGCTTCGTCTTCTGACAACTCTGGGTCTTCATAGAGCTTCTGCAATTCCTTGATGGTATCCTTACGTTTCTCAGACCCACTCTCTGAGAAGACAAGCTTCTTGAAGTCTCCAGGAAGTGCGTTGACGCTTATGAGTTCCATCAACTGATGATGAGACATATTCTCAAGGTCATATTCAGTGAGCAGCTTGAGTTTATTCTCCCTAAGCATATAGGATGGTCTATTACATTGTGGACACCCTTGTCCCCTTAAATGTCTGTTTGGTGCTTGCATAAACTCTCCATGTTCTGGACATACGATACACACGCTTGTCTGAGCATTCACATATTCTACTTTTGAGTAATCATACTTGTTACCATGAACTTCACGTGCTTTAGTAATAAACTCATTACGTGTTAATGCTCTTGACTTAGACATTTCGTCATACCAGCATTTGGGGCATCCACTACCGTGTGCGTGATTAAATGCAACCTGCTCAAACTCTCCGTGTTTCGGACAAATTATGGTTACATTTGATTTTGCGTTCACATATTTTACTTTGGAGTAATCATATTTATCTCCGTGTATCTCACGAGACTTTTTGATAAAATCTTCTATGCTAAAAATCTCTCTTCCAGCACATTTAGGGCAACCATTACCCTTTAAATGATTAGCTGGTGTTTGCATAAACTCTCCGTGTTCTGGACAGATGATACACACCCTCGTAGCATTGTTCACGTATTTTACCTTACTGTAGTCATACTTATCACAATGAATTTCTTTTGCCTTCTTGATAAAATCTTCTGTGCTAAAAATCTCTCTTCCAGCACATTTAGGACAACCGTGTCCTCTGAGAAAATTAACGGGTCTAGTCATAAACTCTCCGTGTTCTGGGCATACGACGCATATTTTAGTAGAAGAACCTAAATATTCAATTTTAGAGTAATCATACTTATCTCCGTGAACGACCTTAGCTTTTTCTACATACTCATTAGTTGTTAAACCCTTTCCAGCACATTTAGGACAACCAGCACCTAGTATGTGCCTAGATGGAGATTGCTCAAAATTACCGTGAATTGGGCATACTATTGTCATCTTAGCTCTAGTCCCAAGATAAGTATCTTTTAAGTATGTGTATTTGTCCCCGTGAACTTCACGGGCCTTTTCGAAGAATTCTTCGAATGGTACTCTTTTTGATTTAATTCTGTTAATGTCAGCACATTTAGGACAACCTCTACCACTCAAATGATTAGCTGGCTCTTGCATAAATTCTCCGTGTTCTGGGCATATAATACACACTTCCTGGTGAGTATTCACATATTCAACCTTGGAATAATCATATTTGTCACCGTGAACAGTTTTTGCTTTATTGATAAAGTCTTCCGTAGTAAGACCAGTGCCACCACCAGCGCATTTAGGGCATCCTTTACCCTGTAAATGGCCACCAGCGGCTTGTTCAAATTCCCCGTGTTCTGGACAGATAATGATAACTTTAGATTTTGCATTGATATACTCCACCTTAGAGTAATCATACTTATCACCGTGTATCGCTCTAGCCTTTTCAACGAACTCTTTAGTTGTTAATTTTCTCATACTTTACTATATTTTTTCTGAGTGCAAATTTAGACAAAAAATTTGAATATACAAAATATCAGTCCAACTTTTAATTATTTTTAACTAAAAAAAGTTTCACCAATCGAGTCTTTTTCGAAAAGAGTAGATATTTATATATAAAAGAAGATATTATGGGAAGATTAAAGACAACTGAACAATTCATTGCTGATGCCAGGGTGATTCACGGAGACAAATACGACTACAGTAAGGTGAACTACGTTAACACGAAGACCAAGGTACTAATAGTCTGTCCGATACATGGTGAGTTCTGGCAGACACCAGACAAGCACCTTAATGCCAAGGAAGGGTGTCCTATGTGTAACAAGTCATTCAAGTCTAACAGGGACAAATTCATACAGAAGGCTCGTGAGATACACGGTGACAAGTATGACTACTCTAGGGTAGAGTATATCAACAGTCAGACAAAGGTACTGATTGTGTGCCCACAGCACGGCGAGTTCTGGATTACGCCGAACAACCACCTAAACGGCAAAGGTTGTAAGAAGTGCGCTAACGAGAAACTATCACTAGAACGTCGTTCCAGTAGCGAGGAGTTTATCTCCAAGGCTAGGAAGGTACACGGTGATGACTACATATATACTGAGGTCAACTATGTCAACAACGTTACACCAGTAAAGATAGTCTGTCCTAAGCACGGAGAATTCTGGCAAGTACCCTCGTATCACCTCGATGGGTGTGGTTGTCCACTGTGCTCAAATTCGGCTCTTGAGAGGGACTTTAGACACCTTCTCGTCAACGAGAGCATCAAGTTCATACAGTCAGCCAACAAGAACGACTTACCTTGGATTGGACAGCAGCATCTTGACTTCTACCTGCCAGAGTACAACGTCGGTATAGAGTGTCAAGGTAGGCAACACTTCAACGCTGATGACTACTTCGGTGGTAAAGACGAGTTCAAGGTGATACTTGAGAGAGACCAACGTAAATATAACCTATGCAAGGAGAACAACGTGAGGCTCTACTACTACACTGCAAGTAACTGTATGAAGTATAAAGATATGTATCCATACTACAAAGACAACCTGTATGATGATATGCAGACTATACTAAAAGAAATAAGGTACACTGTATGAGCCGTGTACCTTATTTTTTAGCTTTTTGGCTTACCAGCCAAAGTTGTTCCACCAGTCTGTTTCTCCGATGAGCTGCTTGTTCATAGGAGGTGGGCAATTGACTGGCTGACGAATAGCCTGGCACTTGGTGATAGGAGCGTCGCTCTTCTTTCCAAGTCCACGAGCGATGCAATCCTCACCTGCCTCGACGAACTTGTCGAATGCTGCGTGGTCGCTCTCGAACTGCCAACGCTTGTCGTAGTCAGCTGCCCTTGGCTCGTCAATTTCAAAACCTGCGCCGAAACGCTTGTTCTCACATGCTGGTGTTCCAGCTACTCCCCACTCTGGGGCTGGTGCTCCGCAACCGCAAGCAGGACGTGGAACTGGTCTACATGGTGTAGGTGGTGTCCAACGAGGTGCTACTGGTCTGTCGCAACGTGGTGCTGGCTTCTCGAATACCTGTGCGAGTGCCTCACCAATCTTCTCTGCTACGTTTCCGAACGTAGGAACTCCGATAACAAAAATTTTTGTTTCCATAACTGTTAATTAAAAGTTTTTTCTAATTGAAAATGTTAAGATTCTCGTGTTTACAGTGCAAAGATATATATTTTTTTTCGTATTTCCAAATTTTCTGAGAACTTTTTTTCTAAAAATGCAAAATTTATCATCTTCTGCCTCCCATATGACTACTTCTCGTGGAGCTTCTTGGTGGGCTTGCTGGTCTATTGCCCATTCCTGCGTGCGGGCGTGTACCATTATTATATGTCCCGTGCCTGTGCTGTGATGGCTGCGAAGGTCTATTGCCGTGTGATGGTTGATGAGTTCCGTGACTACCACCTCTTCTCAGTATATTGTTATACCTTGGTCTTGGAGGTGCTGAGTGATGCCTGTAGTGAGGGGTATGATATGGTCTCCTAGTATAGAAGTCCCTTGGAACAGGTCTGTAGTACCCTGGGTGCAATGGTCTACTGTAGTATCTGAAGTACCAGCCATCGCTGAAATAATATGGGTAGTAGTACAAGTTATTATAGAGGAAGTACAGGAGCAATCCCTCTGCATTGTAGTACGGCGTACCATACCTAATGACGAGTGTTGCGTCAACGTCCTCGTCCGTTATCTGTGCTTGTGCCGTTGTGACACATGAGGTAAGGCTGAAAGCCATCGTCAAACCTACCAGTAAAGTCATTAGTTTTTTCATAATCGTTTGCTTTTGTTGATAACTAGTGCAAAGATATACACTTTTTTTAGGAAATACAAGTATTTATAGTAGATTTAGGGATTCTCCAGACAATGTTTAGGGATTCCCCTACCAAAATAGGGATTTTACGATATGAAACAGGTAATAAGACTAACAGAGAGTGAGCTTCGCCAGTTTGTGAGAGAAGCCGTAGAGAAGATATTGAGAGAGGGTGCATATGATAAGTACTCTACCCAAGACCAGATGGATATTGAACTTGACAGTAATATGAACAGGTTAGATGACACTGGATTTGCCCATGCATATGCTATGGGAGACCCTATGGTGAAGAACATGAAAGGGTCTACCATGAGAAATATGATGTCGGATACTATGGGCAACGATATAAATCCAAACGGTGATACAATGGATAATGTAAATTGGTAAAAAAGAGAAAAACAAAAAATGATAACTGAAGAACATTTACACAGAATAATAGAGGATACATTAAAAGACGTACTAGCAGATAGAATTCCAGATACTGATGATAACGTGTATACTGATAGTGACGAATTTAGAAACGAGTTTTATCCAAGAATAAGGTATTATTTAAGTGAACGCTCTTATAATGTTCTTATTATGAGAATTAGTGGCATGAGTTTCGATGAAATTGGAGACGCATACGGCCTTTCCACTGAAAGAGTTCGTTCTATATATAAAAATGCAATAGAGAGGCTTAGAAGCAACAGTGAACTTAAAAATAGTCTGAGTAATTTGTTATCTGGGGATTATAACAAAGACATTATGAACAATATCAATCATATGGAATATAATATGAATTATTCCCCAAACTCATCTGATAGATTAATACGTCAAGATTTCACAAAAACAGCACTTTATATCTATAAATATATAATTGAATGGAATGAATTATATGGCAGAATGTCTGATAAACAGTTTATAACATTTTTTGAGGAATCAAATGTTTCGTTATCTAAATCTGGATTATTAGTTTTTTTTAAGATTAATTTTTTTAACTTATATGGCAAAACTAAAAGGTCTATGATTCTTTTAGACAAATTTGATAGGGTGATTGCATATAGAATTACGAATGAGTATCAAAAATTCTACAATAAATGGCGTGAACTTATAACGGCTAATAGCAGGAGGGGTTGACGAACTTTGATATATTACCAAAATAAAAAGGGGGCTTAGTTAGCCTCCTTTTTGTAATATTTCATAACCTTTTTCAAGTAACCATTTGTCTTACTTACTGAGTATCCAGGACCTCCGTTCCAAATTCGGATTGCCTTTTCTACATCGTTTGAAGGATTGAGATAATGTTGATACATTTCAAACATTTCCTTCGATTTGCTAACGTTATATCTATCTCTCAAGGTATAACGTTTCTTAGATTTCTTGACCTTTAGCCAAGTGTTACATTGCTTCACTAACCCAGGCGTAATCTGAAGAATGCCTGCGCAATCACCTATTGGATTATGCGCCTTGGGATTTCCCTTACTTTCCACTTTTGCAATTGCGTCGATAATTCTCGACCAATCAAACTTTTCCTCTTGTGCGCTTATGCTAATCGGAAGCATCAGCATCACGGTTAAAATAATTTTTTTTCTCATCATTTATAAATTTAGGTGAGGCTCGTATGCAGTATGCTGCACCGATGCGGTGACGATATGTGAGAGAGAGTTACGTCACACCATCCTCTTATTAACTTACGTCTTACCAATACTCTTCAAGAAGTCATAGTTTGACAGCACCCCAGAGTCTAGCGTCTTCGACTGGTTAAACCAATCCTTCGCAATCTGGTAGAAGAGTCCTTTCCTTTCTAGTTCGTTTGCAATTAATCTATGATAATTTTCCTCATGTTCAAGCGCATCCACAACATCGTCGAGCCACACCGATGAATCAGTGGGTAGCCCGTTGTTCAGTTGTATGAACACAGCTATATTTCCCTTAGTTCCACCAGGGTTGTTCTTCTCAAGATAACCTCTCATGTAGTTCTTGTCCAGGAACTTCTTCACGAGGGCAATCTTATCTCCATATGACTCGTTGAGCATCTGTCCCTTGACAGTGTTCAAAGCTTTCTCAGATAATATAAATGTCTTCATGCTTGCTTGCATTATTACAATAAATATCATTCAAGAAGCTTTTTGTTCAACGGCATCATGTAAAACACAGCCTCTGGTATTCTGAACAACTCGATAAATCCTAGTCTCTGCCAGTATGCATGAGTCCTCAAATCTATCTCAACTGCTATCCAAATCATGTCGTAGGTCTCAGCGAGAAACCTCAGATTGTAGAACAGCATTTTCCTGTCAAGCCCAGTTCCTCTCAGCCTCTCATCTATTACGAACGAGTGACCGTTAATCTGGGTGAAGTTGTCCAGATATTCTGCGATACCTTTCTCGAAGTGAAGGATTGGGCTTCCATACTTTATAGGATATTCACAGAATATGAGCAGTCCGTATATGTCACCCGTCTCCCTATCTACCAGCTTCACAGACTCATCCAGTCTTGCCCTAGATTGCATCAACTGGAGATATGCTTCCTCTGGTGAATACATGTCAAACGCCCTTGACAAAGTATCGCAAATGTTCTCCAGGTCATCTGGAGTGGTTTTCCTAATTTCAACCCTTTCTAACAGGTCGTTTTTTGTTAATTTGTTGTCTACGAGCCTGTTACATAAATCTATCATCATAACTGATTTCGATTTACAAGTGCAAAGATACAGAAAAAAATCGAGATTTCCAAATTTTCCTCTATAAATTTAACTTATTTTCTTAAAAAAAGGGAGGGAAATCAAGGTTTCACCTCCCTAGAAAGAATGGTTTGTAACAAAATATTTAAAAAATTATGAGGTCCTATACAATTTTAACTTCATCACCCTCGCATGACGCACTGAATGCATACTCCCTTGGGTAGTCGTTGGTAAGCATCAAGTCCGTAATCTTGTCTTCCAGCTCTGTCTGTATGAGTCTAATAATAGGTCTTGCACCAAACTCTTTCTTTTCAAGCGCACGTGCGTGTATGTGCGTGACCACATCATCACTATATGTTATACTATACTCAAGGTCATTTAATCTCTTATTAAATTTATTAATTTCTAGTTTAACAATATCTTTCAGATTATCATCTGATAATGAATTAAAATATACTATCTGGTCCAATCTATTAATGAACTCTGGGGTAAATTTCTTCTTCAACTCCTTATCGATGATTGACTTTTTGTTGGAGTCCTCGTTGCTGACGAATCCTACACCATTACCAAGCTCTGACGCTTTTCTTGCACCAATGTTAGATGTCATGAGGACAATGACGTTCTTGAAATTCACAACCTGTCCAGCACTGTCAGTCAGCCTACCCTCGTCGAACAACTGTAGGAAGATGTTGTATACCTCCTGGTCAGCTTTTTCAATCTCATCGAGGAGCAGTACGCAATGCTGCTTGTTCTTGATAGCCTCTGTGAGCTGTCCTCCGTTCTCGTATCCAACGTATCCAGGTGCAGCACCAGTAAGTTTTGCGACTGAGTTCTTCTCTGAGTACTCTGACATATCGATTCTGATAAGTGCTTTCTCGTCTCCGAATATCTCCTCTGCCAACTTCTTAGCGATGAGGGTCTTACCAGAGCCAGTAGGACCGACCATCAATATGTTAGCCATCGTCTTGGTCTTATCACCAAGTCCTACCTTGTTCCTCTTGATGACCCTGCATACGCTGTCAACAGCTTCGTCTTGTCCGATGACGCACTCCTTGAGTGTCTTGTCAATAGTGGCAATCTTAGCCTTCTCGTTGGCTGATAGCTTATTGACTGGGATTCTTGTAATCTCTGAGACGACGCTTGCAATGTCATCCTCTGTTATCTCTATCGTGTCAACCTTGAGGTTCTTGATGTCTCTCTTATAGTCTGCAAGGTCTGATGCGAGGACGTTCTCCTCTATCGTGAGGGAATCAATGAGTTCAAAGTCACCGTTGTTGAGGGCATTGTACTTCTCTTCCTCAATTTGTTTCATCCTCTTCCTTGTGTTCTGTATCTCAACTGGTTCTCTGTTCAAGAGTGCAGTACCAGCACCAGCGAGGTCTATAATGTCAAACGCTGAATCTGGGAGTGACCTGTCTGTCATATATCTCTCTGCAAGCTCTACAGCTTTCTTTACAGCCCTCTCGGAGAAGTGAACGTTATGGAAACTCTCATAGTATTTTTTGTTCTGCATGAGAATATCCTCTGATTCCGCAACCGTGTTAGGTTCTATCACAATCTTCTGTAACTTCCTGGAGATTGATGTGTTGGTCTCAATTGCGTTTCTGTAATCCTTGAAGGTTGTCGTACCGATAATTTTCAGTTTACCGTCTGCAAGAGCACCGCCAATCATGCCAGATATATCAGTATCCTTCTCCTTGCTTCCGTTTTTCAATACATTCTGTATGTCGTCTATGAACAGGATATACCTGTCGCTCTTCTGCAATTCCTCAAAGAGTCCGTTTATCCTTTCCTCGAACATTCCTCTGAAGTGTGTTCCACTGACGAGTGCCATGATGTTAAGCATAACAATCTGCTTTCCTTCAAGTACCTGTGGAACTCTGCCCTGCTCGATGAGGTTTGCGAGTCCGTACACTATCGCTGTCTTACCACAGCCACCATTACCTACGAGTACGGCGTTATTTTTCTTTCTTCTTGAGAGAACCTTGATGATTTCCTTAATCTCATTCTCTCTACCGATGATTTCATCAACCTCTCCGTTCTTGGCTTTGTTGTTGATGTTAGTGGTATATTTTGCCACGAAGTCGTCATCAGCGATTTTACCAATCATCTGGGTAGCACCTACCTGGCTCTTCAATGGAATACCGTCCCTACCCTTTGGCTTTATCCTACCAGTCTTCTTAGGCGGCGTTATTTCCTCCCTTGGGGTATAACTGCATTTCTCGTATATGAACTCATACTCAAGTCTGAACTTGCTGAACACCTCTGCATTCTTGAAACCGTTATCTCTGTTCAATACTGCAAGGAGCACATGTTCAGTACCTACTTCTGGGTTCTTCATCTTTTCTGACTCTATCTTAGCACAGTTCAAGAGTCTTATTATCTCGTCACCCATTATTATGTCTTTTCCTTTCAGCTGTGGTCTCATGTGTGCCTCGATAGCGGACACGTAGACTTTCCTCAGTTCCTCTATGTTGTTTGACATGAGACAGTTATCAAGGATGAGATTCGCATGACAGTTTCTTACATCCAACATGGATAGTATGAGGTACTCTGGAGTTACCACATCAGTTGGGAATTCGTTCACGAGAGTGTCGGTCATATACGACAACACCTCGCTCATTTCTTGTGTGTAGATGTTTTCCTTCTTCTTGCTCATAATTTTTTGTTTTGTGTATAAAATATAAGGTTCTAATGGAAGAAATCAAGTCAAAAATTTGGAATTTTAACTTTTTTTATATATCTTTGCAAAAAATAGTTAAACGCTATGAGTAAAATTTTTAATGTGTATTCAAATGATATTGACAGGACTTGGTATCAGTCCAGCAATATCAAGTTTTCTGAGTGCATTGACCATGACAATCAGTTAAAGACACTGAAGGTCGTGTTTAACAATGGCACTCAGTACAGGTATGAAAAAGTAGATGTCCGTGACTATCTGCTTTTTAGAGACGCTGAATCACAGGGTAAGGCATTGAACCAGTACATCAAGCCGAAGGGCTATGCCTACGAGAAGCTGGAGAATGCAGACCTTGCGACTCTCGACGGCGAACTCACCTTCAGAATGGAGGGTGGCGTGTTTGTTGACTACGATGGTAAAGTTCTTAAGATGAGGAACAACAAGGACGAGGTAATCCTCGACAAGGAGACCAAGCTGGACAGGGAGGCATTGAACGCTGTATGCGCTGCACTTGTCGCAGTTGGTAAGGATGTGAAACTAATTACAACAGAAGAATTCGACAATGGAGAAGGACGAGAGACTTAAATTGTATGACAAAGCCATAGAGACCTGGGGTATCCAGGCGCAGACTGACATGGCTTTCGAGGAGTGCGGAGAACTCATCGCTGCACTGGCAAAGGACAAGAGGGGAAGGGTGTCTAAGGAAGAACTTCTCACTGAGCTTGCTGATGTGACCATTATGTGTGAACAACTTGCTACCATACTCGGATTCGAGGACTACGAGAAGGAAATGGATAGAAAGTTAGTTAGACTAAGAGACGAAAAGCTTGCGAAGTATGAGTGATATTGCTGAAAGAATCGCTGAAATCGACAGACGGATTTCAGACCTGTATGAAGCTAAAAGATTGCTTGAGCAGATGCAGGAGAAGGAATGGGAGGAAGAATATCTCTCTTCGTTAAATGCAACACATCACAAGAAGAGGATATGTGATGGTGTGACTTTCGAGGAGATATGTCAGACTGACTGGTGGCAGGATATTGCCAACGAGCCTAGCGGAACATTACTTGGTTAAAATGTATTGCGTATGGGAATAATACTTAGTTCATTTCCTGGGTGCGGAAAGACATATCTCATGAACACCCACGGAGACAAAGCAAAGATGCTGGATGCGTTAGAGCTTATGGGAGAAGGACAGGAAGACGAATATGACTACAACAAGTGGGTTGACAACATAATGGATGTTGTAGGTGACTACGACATAGTGTTCATACCAGTGGCTGAGAAGCTGCTTGATACCTTCAACAAGAGAAAAATAGACTATGACGTTTTCTATCCATCCAAAGAGAGAAGGGGTGAGTTCTTGGAGAACATGGTTAGGAAAAGAGCCTTCAGAAACGACATCATGACGCTTGATAGAGATTTTGACAAAATGGTTGACAGAATCGATAACATCGAGGCAGAGAACTGTTACAAGCACAAGATGAATGAGCAGGGTCACTTCATAGGTAACGACAATGCCATTATGCAATATATCAATAACATAAAGCAAAATCCTGTAAAAGATGAGAAGGAACATAGCGAAAGAGTGGAAGAATCTCCACGAGGCGAGAACGATAATGAAGCGCATGAGGAGAGAAATGCGTGAACTCGATAAAATGATGGCGATTGCCTGGAAAGAGGTATGCCAACCAGCAAATGTATAAGATATGAATAAAGCAGACAAATGTTACATAGACCTTCTCAATGACATAATGGAGAATGGTGTAGAGAAGAAAACAAGAGCAGGTGACGTGTTATCAGTATTCGGTAGACAACTTAGGTTTGACCTCAAGGAAGGATTTCCATTGCTGACAACAAAGAAGGTATTCATGAAGGGTATAACGCATGAACTTCTATGGTTTTTGCAGAGACCGTTCAATTCTCACGGTAGTATGAACATAGAGTATCTTGCCAGAAATGGAGTCCACATATGGGATGATGATGCATACAGGTGGTATGGCGAATGGATTAACAAACATATAGTAAAACCAGTCAATATGGACTATGAGTTTGTTGTTTGTGGCAGTGATGATGAGGGAGGTGACAGACCACCCTATGAATATTGGATGTTCGGCGAGAACAAGAAGGATGACCTTGAATGGCTCATCAACATGAGCAAGGAGGAGTTTCTTGACCTTGTTTACCAGAGGGTAGAGATAAGGGTTTACACTGGTATGCTCTATGACATATACAGGTTCGGAGACCTAGGTCCTATCTACGGAAAGCAATGGCGTTCGTTTGGTAGTGCATTGAACACGTTTCACGGTATTGACCAGATTAAGAAAATCATAGAGACACTGAAAACAAATCCAAATGACAGGAGGATGCTGTGTATTGCGTTCAATCCAGCTGCAATAGATGAAATGGCGTTGCCGCCTTGTCACGTCATGTTCCAGTTCTATGCAAGGGAAATTTCTCCTGGAAAGTACGGTTTATCCTGCATGTGGACACAGAGAAGCGTGGATGTGTGTTGTGGACTTCCATTCAATATTGCGTCATATGCTCTGCTCACACATATAATAGCGCACCTTGTTGGTATGATTCCAGACGAGCTAGTAGGCTCGTTGGGTGATTGTCACATTTACAAAAATCACATGGATGGAGTTAACGAACAACTCAAGAGGCTTGGAAGCAATACATTACCAACACTGAAAATAAAGAGAAAGGTGGAGTCTATAGAGGACTTCAAATATGATGATTTCGATATACTTAACTACAACCCAGACCCACCAATCAAGTATCAACTGAATGTTGGGTGATGGTTAGTAAAGTACTTAACGAAACTGTAAGGAAATATTATCTGAATGGTTTGTTGGATGAATTTTTCGTCATGAACGCTGTGAAGAGCACTCTTGGTGGAGAGGTTGAAAAATCAACAGCATCCGAAGACAGGTATGACCATATCGACTTCTGGTGGGAAAGTCCAAGGAAGGGAAGAATTGGAATTGATGTCAAGGGCGTAAAGAAAAACAACAGGAGTGACGAGAAGTGTGATGATACTATACACTGGCTGGAGCTACAAGGAGTTAGTGGAAAGCCAGGTTGGTTGTACGGCAAGGCTGAGTATATTGCATTCAAAACATTTACCAGGATAGTGTTCGTAAAGCGTGAGAAACTGCTCTCTTTTGCCCTAGAATCGATTGAAGGCAAGGAGGTGGTATATGACACACCTAAGGAGTGTTACGTGCCTTACAAGCGAAAGAAATGGGGTAGAGACGACCTTGCACTGAAAGCAAGAACTGAAGACCTTGAGAAAATTGCAGATTTCTGCATAGACTATGAGAAGGGGTGCTGATATTTTCAGCACCCTTTTATATTTATAGAAAATATTGTTTTAGAATGAAAAAGATAATGGTAAATGAATCACAGTGCCTGTTGCTTAGAGAAGGACTAAGCAGCCTGCTGTATCATTTCACTTCGATAAACAACGGGTTCAGTATTTGTAAAGACGACAAGATATACCTCCAGTCTGCATTGGCTAAAGATGCTGACAACTATGATAAGAAACGAAAGTTCTATCTGTCTTGTACAAGAGTCAGAAGCTCTGACTTCGGATATTCGTATAAGTTCAGTAGGGGTGGTGTGAGAATCACTCTCGACGGTGATTTGTTGTCAAACAATTTCGCTGGAAAGCAAATTAATTACTGGAACGGTTTGAATGACAAGTTTAAATATTACGAGTATTTCCCAGAACGTTCAAAGGACATAGAGAAAGCTATGTCATGGGAAATCGACAGGTTCAAGAAAAGTCATCCAGATGCCACACCAGAAGACATAAAGCATTTCATTGAGTATAACTTCAACGACACAGCACAGCACCACACTGACAATGAATCAGAGGACAGGATTTTCTCATATGAGCCAGTTATTGAAGATGCACACAGGTACATAAAGTCGGTTGATGTGTTGTTGCCTGGTTTAAAAGATAATGATGATGAAAGTATGAAGATAGCGTCGGCTTTCAGATTCTCTGTACCTCCTCAAATCGGTAGACTGGTTAAGATATTCGATTCGGTTGAAGAGTTCAACAAACCGAATGGAGTAAACTGTAATGGTGAAGTTGAATATTCAAACGGCATGATACCACAAGACAGACTCTACAACAGAACTTATGAAGGGCTTGAAAGTACTGTTGTTTTCATAGCCTATGCAAACCCAGAGTTTGAGGAAAAAAAGTTTGGTGCTGCCACCGCTTCACTGTTGAACAAGTATGGGCTTGATAAGTTCAAGGGCAGAATAGGTGATATGGCTAAGAGACGAAAATCAGTATGGGGCTTTGATGGGATGGTAGAAAATCTTGACGCTTCAAGGAGGGATTTGTCTGACCGCCCAAGTGAAGATAACTCTAAGATATTGAAGATGTTGACAGACTATGTGATTTCAATAGGCGCAAACTCGTTCAGAGAAGCATGTATCATAAAGAAGAGGATAGCCAATGAATATTATGGACATGATAACAAGACGTATGAAAGAATCAACACTGAGATAAAATATAACTTCTACACTTTCAGATATGGTGTTATATCGTTATACCCAAACAAAGACCTTTTCAAGGATGCTATGGGATGGAACGACAATGAAGCGCATGATTGGGCAGAAACGTTCACTGGTATAATCATGTATGAAGATGGATACAACAACTCTGGAAGTAAGAACTACAACTCAATGTATCAGTATATATACAAGCTCTTCAGAAAGGGTAGTGTGCTGGAAGTATTGAACGCCTTCAAGAAACTTGGGTTCACTGATGAATATCTCGAAAGCGACTGGAACATAAGAACTGAAGCACTCAACTACTGGGGAGTTAGAGACAAGAACACGGTGGATGCATCGAAGATATATGACAACAACTACAAGCAGGCACGTGAACTGAACAAGAAAGAGATAGACGAATATTTCCTCAATATACAAAAGGTATCAAACTAACTGATACCTTTTATTTTTGTCTAATATTTATAGAGAAATAACTTAACAAATTACTATAAGATATGAACAGTAATATTTTGGACTACATGTATGAGGGCTACGGCTACGACACAGATAACCAGCTTCTCTACGTTGACGTTGAGAACTACGAGTCTGCACTCACAGAGGATACAAAGATGACAACTGCTGGTATGGCTACATTTGCTCACCAGGGTATTACATCACATGACCCTCGCATTCCAACTGAGGAGGATAACAAGTATAAGGAGATTCCATCATTCATTTCAGAGAGTGGTGCTAAGTATACTGACCTCAGACAGCAGATTTGCGGATGCTGCGGCAGCAGTGGTGCAACACAGTCAAGCCCAGTTACCAATACTGGTGACGGCGAAGTGATTGACAATGGTGACTAATACCTCAAATTAATTGTTCCGAATGGGAAAGACTATTAGATTCAACGAGAATGGTTTAATAGCATTAAAAAAGAGATTAAACGAAATTATGGTTGGCACTCCTGGTGTCAGCCATAATGACGTTTGTGAAGAAGTTGGCGAAGAGTTTGCTCCAGTTGGCAAGATTGGAGGTGAAGAGAAAAACGGTGATGTGTTGGCTGGTGGAAACTACTTTCACATGAAGCAAGTTGAAGAAAATGTGGAGAAGGAGGTTGAATCATCAGAGGTTGACCTCTCATCATTCAAGAAGCGTGACTCTCTACCTCCTGGAATATGGAAGGACGAGGAAACACTTAGTTCTAAGGTTAGATTGAAACTTCTTGATATTGCCGATGATTTCTGGGAATTTGTGAACTTAACGTGGGTTGAACCAAAGGGTATAGTTATCGTTGGCTCAATCTGTAACTACAATTGGTCAAGTTCTTCTGACATCGACCTTCATCTTATCGTTGATTTCAGTGAAATTGACAACAAAACCGAATTCGTCAAGCAGTACCTCGACTCGAAGAAAAACGAGTGGAACAATGAACACGAGGGGTTGAAGATTATGGGATTTCCCGTTGAACTATACGTACAGGACATAAGTGAGAATCCAGAGGCTGGTGGAATATACGACCTGGAGGAGAATAAGTGGGTTAGAAAGCCAAATCCTGGAAACATCAAAACTATAGGACTTAATAAGTTCAACATAAAGGATAAGGCTGCTGAAATAATGACAATCATTGATGATATGTACAAGGTACTTGATACAGCAACCGATGAACATGTCATTGACAAAATTGGCGAAGATGCAGGTTATCTTTGGAAGAAGGTTAAAGACTTGAGAAAGAAGAGCCTTGACAAAAATGGTGAGAGTGGTGCTGGTAATATTGTATATAAGGTATTGAGGAGGACTGGGTATCTTGATAAGTTGTTCAAACTGTCAACGAAGGTATATGACAGGACTAATTCAATCACTGAGAATAAGGAAGTACTTAACGAGTTCCTTGAAAAAGACCATAATATATTCTTGTACCAATATTTTACATGGGCTGATAAAGCTTCAGACAGGGATAAAGTAGAAGACCTGTTCTATCATTGTCCATATATCATGAGTGAATATCTCAGTGATGTATCTGGATATGATGAGGAACTTTCCGACCTTGAGGATGAGTTAACCAATGACAGTGATTTGGAATATGACGACGAGTTCATAGAAAGGCTTCTTGATGCATTGGAGAGACATAACTTACTTAGGGGGTTATTGAATAATCCATACAATTATGCTGATG
>ODAJ014738341.1_pt1 | contig 29793 bp, 22 predicted proteins | sample 1539241 | NCBI WGS metagenome assembly ODAJ01 (sample SAMN02144231, study PRJEB22623) | gut metagenome | biome: sheep rumen | host: Ovis aries | place: New Zealand
GGGGATACCCGAGATCTGTCCTTCACGATCAGTTGCCTGATTGAACTTGTAATCTACCATGATTACTTCACGCTCTGCGAAATCCTTTACTTGGAGGGTTACTGGTGTCTTATTCTCTGCCATATCTTGTTTCCTTTCTATTCTTTAATTATTACTATAAACTGTAAACTATAAACAGTAAACTCTCCTATGCCCACTCATTCTCGTAGAGTACTGAACCGATCTCGATCTTCTTGCAGGTGATGACGATCTCCTCGAAGTGGCCAACCTTGTCTTCCCACTTCTCCTCGAACTCTACACAGTAGCCGTTGGTGAACTTGATCGTCTTCATAGCCTTGCCAGTCTTGGTCTCGAGGAACTCGATGCTACCGTTCTTTGGGAGGTTGCGATCTACCATCCATGCCAGCAGGTCGGGGGTACCGTCGTTCAGAGCCTTCACACGTACGTTGATCTTACCACCGCGGGGAATGCCACTCATCTGGCCTTCAACATCAGTTTCCTGTTCAAACTCGTAAGTCACCATCATTACTTCACGGTCCTTGTAACCGTCAACTTTCATTGTCACTGGAGTCTTTGCCATAATTAGTCAAATTTAGATTGTTAATACTTTATGAGCAATATCTATTTATGCGCTTGCCAATGCAGCTTCCTTATCCTTTTTGTCTGCAGCAACCTTAATAATAAAGTTCTTGGCAGCATAGAACGGAGTCAGTGTGATATCGCAGGTAATCTGCTTGGTAACAGGATCCTGTCTGGGTTCACCGATTTCATAGTTCTGGAAGAGGTTTCCATAACCTTTGTACATATTAAGGAACTCCTGGATCTTGCTCTTAAGATTCTTCGGTGAATTGTATGGATCCCAGTTCTCGAGAGCAACCTCATGTACGAAGTTCATCAGCACTTTCTTCACCCAGTCGAACACACGGACGATAGGATACTCCTTCATGGCGTCAAGGTCACCATTGTAGAGCGTGGTGTTATTGAATGCCATCACGCGTCCCTCGCTATACACCATCGGGATGACCTGGTTGTCCATCAGGGCGGCAATCTCCGACTTGAGCAGGTCGCTCTTCACACCCTTCACACCGTCGAGTGTACCGTATTTCTTACCACCGGCACCCTGAGCCATGTTGGCTGTCTCGTCATAAAGCTTTCCGCAGAGAGCTGCAGCCGGTGCGATATAGAAAGCCTTTGCGTCTTCCTCATCAGATGACATCTTTTCAGCTTCACGGCCCACGATCCAGTTGGCTGTCATCACGACATTCATCAGTTCCTGATCGCTATCGCGATAGCCTTCTGTATTTGCCTGAAGGTCATCGAACGAATACTCATCAGCATGGTCGGTAATCAGCATCACCTTATATTTAAATGCAATCTTTGCCCAACGAAGCAGGTCAACCTTGTCGGTCAGCACTGCACCAGGAATACATACAAGACTGTAGGCGTCCTTCAGGCTCAGACGATCAAAACCATTGCGCAGGATATTCTCTACCTCCTGTGAGAAGCCAGAATCCGCGTCGGCAATATCCTCCTTCACGACATTGATAATACGCAGGTTCTTAACCTTGTCGGTACCACAGGTCTTGAAGAAAGAATCGAGCTCACGGTAGCTACGCTCAAGATTCTGAGTTGCATAGAGAGCATCGGTAATACCCTGCTTCAATACGTTGGTGTATTTCTCCTCATCCTGTTTGCAGGCATCAGCAAAGCCTGTTGCACTCTCTAGGCTGGAATCCTCGAGCAGCTCAAGCCAACGGGTAATGTCACGCTTAAGTCCTTCTCTCTTGTCCTTAAAACGCTTATCGGTCAGGAACACCTGCTTTGCTGCCTTGCGTGCAGGATTCATATTGTCCGCATCAGGCATAAAGCCACGGATTGCATTGAAACCGCCAAAAGCGGATAAAAGTTTGGAGACGTCTTTACCTTTCTCCTGAAGTTCTGCACCCGCCTGTTGAGCGGCCTGTGCTTTCTGCATTTCTGTATCTGCCATAATACTAAAACTTTTTCAGTTGCAAAATTAATCTTTTTCTAAATACATTCCCAGAAATTATCTGGATATTAATTAATAATGTAGCGACAGGACAGCCATTTTGCGACAAAGCAATCATACCAGCATCAAATCTGTCGCGCCGATGCTATACTTTCTCTGTCATCATGCGGAATTCCACTGGAGTCATTCCTATTACTTCACTCATACGGCGCTGCATAGTCCGAACAGAGTTATAGCCGGCCTCAGCACTGATGGCGGCTATGCCATACTCCGGATGATCCCGAAGCAGTCCCATCGCACGCACCAAGCGGATATTCTCCAGGTACTCATCTGGCGATTTGAAGATGGTGGAATTACGGAAAAGGCGTATCAACCGCGCCTGAGACACACCTATCAGCTCTGCCAGCTCTTTGGTGCCGAAATCAGCGGTCACCAAACCTGGTTCTTGCTCCAACCGATTTTCCAACATGGCAAGCAGTTCTGCGTCATCAACCATGTCAGCTTTTGCCATCAACCGCTGACCACGCTGCATTTCTGCCTTCAGCCAAGCCACACGCTGCTTCAGTTCATACCAGGAATTCAGCTGCTCACTCATCAGGAGATTGCGCCCCATAAGACGCACATTCTCCATGTCGAGCCGTTCGTTTTCCTGTTCCAGACGGGCTATTTCCTTTTCCAGATCCTCTATCTTCTTTGCCATAATGATTCGAATGACAAATTATTTATCAGCACCTTCGAGCTCAGACAGCATAGACTGAAGCATCTCCTTCAGTTCCTCACGACTGCCGGCCTCTTTCAGAATGTCACGGAGCTTACGGTTCTGCTCGATGCTCTTACGAATCTTCTGGTTCGTGTCAATAGTCTCCTTTACGCCAGAGAGGAATGGGCTGTTCTGCACAAGTTTGCCCTTGCCGCCCTGTGTCTCAAAATCACGAAGTTCACCGAACTGAAGCGTCTCGTTGACTGATCCGCCCTCAGCGTCGGTAAAGCTAACCTCCACCTTCGGCTTAAAGTGAGCAAATGCATCATCGATATTGTGGATGTCCTCAACAAACTCAGGAGCACCTGCCTCAACATCGGTAGTGTACTGATCGATCATCAAGGTCTTGTTTTGATCAATCAAACTGACTTTCGCACTGGACTCCTCATCTGGAGCCATCGAAATGAAATTCTCTTTCATTGCCATAGTTATACAAATTTTGAATTAATAAATATTCTGTTATTTCTTTTTTCCCTTGGGTTTCTCTTCCGGAGCGTCAGCCTGACCGTTGATGACGAATACAGCCTGGCCGTCTTTGTCCACCTGTACCTCAATCTTGTCGCCAGCCTTTACCTTTCCGGCAATCATCATCTTCGAGATCGGATGGCGCAGTTCCTTACGGATGATGCCCAGCACAGGACGTGCACCGTACTGCTGGTTGTAGCCACGCAATGCAATTGTCTGACGAGCCTCCGGAGTCAATGTCAGCGTTATATTCTGCTCTTCCAGCAGTTTCAGCAGTCCCTTCAGGTGGATGTCGAAGATCTGAGCCACCGTCTTGTCGGTAATCGGCGAGAACGGCACAATCTCCGTCAGACGCGCGAGGAACTCCGGCCGGAAGTAGCCCTGCATGATGTCCATCAACTCATTGTTCTCCGGGATGATGCCCTGATTGAACTTTTCCACGATGGTCTGCGCACCGATATTCGAGGTAAAGAGGATGAGTGCATTCGAGAAATCGCCCACACGGCCCAGACGGTCGTGCAGCTTACCCTCGTCTAGAATCTGCAGGAAAAGGTCGAACACCGACTTATGGGCTTTCTCGATCTCATCGAAAAGCACCACCGAGTAGGGGTTCTGACGAATCTTATTCACCAGCAGACCACCCTCCTCGTAACCCACGTATCCCGGAGGAGCTCCGTACAGCAGGGCCACCGAATGTTCTTCCTTGAACTCAGACATGTCGAAACGAATCAATGCGCTCTCATCGCCAAACAGGAAAGCAGCCAAAGCCTTCGACAATTCCGTCTTACCTGTACCCGTCGGACCAAGGAAGAAGAACGAGCCCATCGGCTGACCTTTCTTGCTCAGACCAGAGCGGGCCTCATACACAGCGTCGAGTACCTTCTTCACCGCATGGTCCTGACCGACGACACGCTTCTTCAGTGTCTCTTCGGCACCCATCAACCGATCGCGTTCCTTGGTCTGGACCTTGCCGAGCGGAATCCCCGTCTGCTTGGCCACCACGGCACTCAGGTCGTCGCTCTTCAGCTCTGTACGCTTCTCTGCGCTAAGCTCTGTCAGTTTGTCGAGCACACCGGCCAGGAAATCGGCACGCTCCTGTATGGTGGCAATCTTGCTGAAGTCGGTATCCGAATCGACACCGGCCAGCAGGATGCAGCTTACCTTATTAAATAGCTCATAGTTAAGCCAGTCGAGCTCCTTCATCAGGCCTTCATCGGCCTTGTCCTTGCCATCTGCCGAAGCCTTGATAGCCTCGAGCTTCTCGCGCAGTTCGTCGATGATGCTGTCCGTCAGGTCGTTCATCGTCTTCACCTGGGCCATTGTATGGTCAATCAGGTCAAAGGCCGAGTCGGGCAACGATTTCTCCGTCAGATAGCGCTTAGCCAGGCGAATGGCGTCGCTCAACACCGACTCATCGACCGTCAGTCCGTGATACTCCTCGTAGGCAGGTATAGCACCTTTGAGGATACGGAGTGCGAGATCGGCCGACGGCTCTTCCACTGTGATCTTCTCCAGCTTCGACACCATTTCTTTGTCGGTCTCTATATGTTTGGTAAAGCCGTCGATACTCGAAGTGGCGAGCAACTGCAGCCGCCCCTTCGACAGTTCGTTCTTCAGAATCGAAGAGGCGCCGAAGAGCGACCCTTGCTTGTCAAAAAGTTTGTCGATCGACTCGATGATCAGTACGGCATTGGGCTGAGCCTCCACTTCCTCGATCACCTTCTTGAAGCGGTCTTCCACCTCGCCCTTGTACTGGGCGTCGCCGCCAAGGGCTGCGGTGTCGAGCTCGTATGCCACCGCCCCACTCAGGAAGCCCGGCACACGGTCGGCAGCCAGCTCACGGACAAAGCCATTCACAAGCGACGTCTTTCCCACACCGGCCTCACCGGTAATCAGCAGATTGGCCTTTGTCTTACGGCCCAGGATCTCATAAATAACCGAGATTTCCTTTTCAAAACCTACCACATTATCGAGGTTGCCCGCACGGGCAATAGCGGTCTTGTCTGCACAATATTTGGCAAGGCTACCCTTGCCGCCGGCAGCAGGCGTGCGCTTTGTCAGCTCGGCACCTTCCATATAGGGAGCCTCCACGTTGGCACCGCCACCCATCTTCGCACTGATGTCGGAGGGTGTCAGCGGCAGCGTCTTCAATTGGTCGAACGAGAATCCCACGCCCGGTGTTACCAGCGAGGCAAGCACGCACACGTCGGTGCACTCGTCGAGATTAAACTTCACCTGATAGTTCTCAGCCTCTTCGATCACAGCCTGCGCTTCGGCGCTATAGTCCAAGTCGCGCATCGGGCGCACAGCACGAGGAGCAAGCTGCATCTGCACGTCAGCCCAGTCCTGAAGATAAAAGTAGTCTTTGTCAAGTTCCGTCTCTATAAAGTGGACGAGACCAATCTCTTTGTGGAGAACGGCCTTGAACAGGTGCGCAGGATAGATGGCATCGCTGCAGTATTCCTCAGCAAAGGAATTGGCAATAGATTTGAGTTTGGCGTTCATTTCAATAATTAGTTACATCTATATTGGGTACAAATATACAAAAAAGAGTTATATTTTATGCACCGATATTCATAAAAACACCAAAATTTACATTTTTTAACCAAAAGAAAGTACAACCGCTTATTTCACTTCCGCAATGGCAGCGTTTCCGGGATTCTTGACAGAAATAACGCCACTCCACATGCACTGACAGGTGCAACTGTCGGTCAGGGCAGGCGTCCCCAAAACCTTCATCTTCGCACTGCCAGGTGCCCACGGTGCCGAAACGGCTGGCACGCAAGGCATCGGCGTCAACACGCCGGCGGCAGCTGACGTGGCTTGCACCACCGTCGGATTTGTTGGCGACGAGCACATACCAAAGGAGGGAATGTTTGAGCCCGACACATTGTCCGCGATTGTCGCTACCAACATATTACCACATTTAGGCCGCATCGAGTCGGCGACAACCAGTGATGACGGCGCCGAACCGAAAGTACATTGGAGCATTGCTCCTGTTGTAACCAATTTTCCCATATATCAATAAATTTAGAATAATAGACTGAGTTTGGATCACTCCCACTCGATCGTTGCGGGCGGCTTCGAGGAGATATCGTAGCAGACACGGTTGACGCCTCGCACCTTGTTGATAATCTCATTGGAGACACGGGCCATGAAGTCATAGGGCAGATGAGCCCAGTCGGCTGTCATAGCGTCGGTGGAGGTGACGGCGCGCAAGGCAACGGGATGCTCGTAAGTGCGCTCATCGCCCATCACGCCGACGGAACGCACGGTGGAAAGCAAAATGGCACCCGCCTGCCAAATCTGGTCGTAGAGCGACACCTCTATCTCACCGTCCTGCATCTGTGCAGGCACGCCGGCAGCGAGCACTTTCCGGGCCTCTTCACCCGACAGTTTCACCTTATAGTCGCGCAGGCCGCGGATATAGATATCGTCGGCATCCTGGAGAATGCGCACTTTCTCGGGCGTGATATCGCCAAGGATGCGCACAGCCAGTCCCGGTCCCGGGAAGGGATGACGCGTGATGAGATGCTCGGGCATACCCAACTGACGGCCCACGCGGCGCACTTCGTCCTTGAAGAGCCACTTCAATGGTTCACAAAGCTCCAGGTGCATCTCCTTGGGCAGACCACCCACATTGTGATGGCTCTTGATAACCTTACCCGTGATATTGAGTGATTCTATCCGGTCTGGATAGATTGTGCCCTGGGCAAGCCATTTGGCATCAGTGATTTTCTTGGCCTCAGCATTGAATACTTCGACAAAGTCGCGACCGATAATCTTGCGTTTCTGCTCAGGGTCGGTGACGCCTGCCAGATCGGCAAAGAACTTGGCACTGGCATCTACGCCTATCACGTTGAGGCCGAGCACCTTATAGTCGTCCATCACCTGACGGAACTCATTCTTGCGCAACATACCATGGTCAACGAAAATACAGGTAAGGCGCGAGCCAATCGCACGATTCAGAAGTACGGCAGCCACAGATGAGTCAACACCGCCGGAGAGTCCGAGGATGACGCGATCCTTACCTAATTGGCTTTTCAACTCTTCCACCGTAGAATCTACAAACGACGCGGCGCTCCACTCTTGCTTGGACCCGCAGATATCAACCACGAAATTCTTTAGCAGTTGCTTGCCCTGAAGGGTATGGAACACCTCCGGATGGAACTGTACGGCCCAAACTGGTTGTTTCGTTGAAGCAAAGGCGGCGTTCACGACATCAGCCGTCGAACCGATGACCTTGAAATCCTCAGGGATGGCCGTGATGGTATCCCCATGACTCATCCACACCTGCGAGTGCTGTTCAAAGCCCTTGAAGAGCGGATTCATCGTATCGACCGTCTGCAAGTTGGCACGGCCATATTCACGGGAGTCAGCCTTCTCGACTTTTCCACCCAGCGTATGGGAAATAAACTGTGCCCCATAGCATATCCCCAGTACAGGAATCTTACCCACGAACTGAGCCAGATCGACTTTGAACGCCTCTGGATCGTGAACGCTGAAAGGCGAACCGCTCAGAATGACGCCGATCACACTCGGATCGTCCTTTGGGAACTTGTTGTAAGGCATAATCTCGCAGAAGGTGTCCAGTTCTCGCACACGCCTGCCTATCAGCTGAGTTGTCTGCGAACCGAAGTCCAAAATAATAATCTTCTGTGTCATTTGTTACTATATTTGTTTGATAAATGTCTCTGCATGATCAAGGGTGTCGAGCTTTCCGACGTCCATCAGGCGCAGGTCTTTTTTCTCGTAACCGACAAACGCGCACTGATGGCAATATTTCAGATAGAAATCGATAATGCCAAAACGCTCTGGCATCGATTCCAGCAATGGGAAAACACGGGGCCAGACAACATGGATCCCACTGAAGGCCAGTTGTCGCATATCCGATGGATCCAGTCCTTTATACGGGCTCTTCACTTCGCCTGTCTCAATATTAGTCCAACCGTCAAGGATGCACTCGTCGTCAAAAAGCAAATACCGCTTCGTCTGCCTGCGGCTCACGACAAGCAGGGCATCAGGCGCTTGACTTACCTGCGTAAGCTCATCAAGATCAAGGTTGCTCAAGATATCCACATTGTGGATGAGTATAGGGGAATCGGCATCAAATAGCGGCAGGGCCTTGCGAATGCCACCTCCTGTTTCCAGCAATCCGCTGGTCTCGTCGCTGATTCGTATATCCAGACCAAAATTGCCGTTCTGCTTGAGATAATCGACAATTTGCTGTGCGAAATGATGTACATTCACAACAATACGCTCATAACCAGCCCCCCTCAGCTTCATGACAACATGCCACAAAAGCGGCTCGCCCCCCACCCTGACAAGTGCCTTCGGCATTGTATCAGTCAGAGGCTTCAGCCGGGTTCCAAGTCCCGCTGCAAATATCATGGCCTGTTTCATGCCTGCAAAGGTAGTGTTTTTCATTGAGAAAAACGACCTTTTGGCGATTTTTTATGCACATTTATAAGTTATCTGTTTGCCAAAACCAAAAAAAGTTGTAATTTTGTGCCCAAAATAATTACGTATGAGCAAGATACAAGTCAAGCAAATCATAAAGCGAGCCAGGGCCAGTTTCGTCCTGATTATCTTGGCAGCCGTGCTCTCCCAGGTTTTCAACATCGCCCAATATCTCTATACACGCTCCACAATCAAGCGTCAGACGTCGGAAAAGGCCTATCGCGACCTGCATGAGATACAGCGCATCGTGAACCTGAAGACCAATGTAGAGACTGCCGTACAGAATGCGATGGGCGACGTGCTTATCAATTTGCAGGAGCCCGACAAGTTTTATGGAATAGCCTCGCGCCTCGTGGCCCGCAACAAGCATATCGTGGGTTGTGCTATCGCGATGAAGCCGGGCTATTACCCACAGAAAGACGCTTTGTTTGCCCCATTTGCCTACCCTGAGACAAAGAACGAGAAGGGGCAGCCACGTACCAAGCTACTTCCCTATGACTATACAAAGCAAGACTGGTACACCTTGCCCTTCAACGCCGACTCTGCCATGTGGAGCGAGCCCTATACCGACATCGGAGGATCTGGCCTGCTGATCCACACCTACGGTCAGCCCATACATAACAGCAAGGGGGCTGTCATCGGCATCCTGACTGCAGACGTACACTTCAAGGATCTTGCCCAAAAGGAGGACACTGTCTATAACGATATCGACAAGCTGAACATCATCGGTTTCGTACTCCAACTGCTTGGCCTGCTGCTTATCATCTGGATCGTTTGGCGCTACGCCAAGAAATTCCGTGAGGTGAACCGTCTTATTGCGGAACAGGACATGCTGAGCAGGGAACTCCAGATAGCCAGCGACATCCAGAAGGCCATGCTTCCAAACGTTTCTTCTACCGAGGATGCCCGTCATCATCTTAATGTGGAAGAATGCCTTATTCCCGCCCCCGATGTGAGTGCTGATTTCTACGATTATTTCTATGTCGGCAAGAATATCGTGTTCTGTATCGGCGATGTACCGGGCAGCAATGTGAAAGCGGCCCTGATGATGTCTGTCACACGCAGTATCTTCCGCACATCGGCTACCGTGCAAGGCAAGGAGGGTACTCCATCGCCTGCTGCCATCGTTACATCAATGAACCATACCCTTTGCTCCATCAACCATAATCAGATGTTTGCCACGCTCTTTGTGGGCGTACTCAATCTGGACACGGCAAAACTGACATACAGCAATGCCGGCAATCCCGCCCCTGTGATGCTTAACTCATCCACGGGTGCCCACCTGCTGGAGACCGAGCCGAACGTTCCGGTTGGTGTCGTGGACGACTACGAATACACAGAACAAAGCATCACGCTGATTGATGACTTCACACTCTTCATCTATAATGACGGTCTGTACGAGACGGAGAACAGTTACAAGGAGCCGTATGGACAAAAGCGCATGTTGACACGCCTGCACAACAGTGCCCTGAGCAATGACTCACCCAAAAAAATACTCTCCAAGATGCAGGAAGCACTGGAGAGTTTTCGCGGTGGAGCCGAACAGTCAGACGACGTACTGATGGTCACCTTCAAGACCGTCTGAATCAGGGATACCAGACGACTGCAGGGTCTTTTGCCCAATTGACGAACTTCGGATAGACATTCTTGATGCTCTCGCGCTCATCGGGCCATTTAAAGATCGTTTCTACGAGAATCTTACAGGCCGGACCTCCCTTGTCTGCATAGAGCGTAATCCATTCCGGTGCGTTCGGTTTTCCCTTGTTCACCTCGATTTTCACATCCTTGACAGATGAGAATGAGCCTGTAATCGAGAACGTGACAGGATCCTTTTTCGCACTTTTCAAGCCTTTCTTGTCTGCATTGGTATTCACCAGCACATCCTGGTCCACGTTGAACAACTTGTGAACTTCCAGGTTGTTGTCGCCGTTGATACGGAGTGGCAAGGTACCACCGGCAGCCTGAAGCACACAGTCGGCACCTGTATCTGTCAATTTCACATCCAGCACGATATCGTTGAAGTCGAAGTCTGAATTCTCCTTCACAGACAAGTCCTCTGCGATGACACGCCAAGTAGGCTCCGGCTCCTTCTCTGGCGTGACAATCTCCGGAAGCTTCTTCTGGTTAACCTCGACAATGGAGATGAGGATGTCATTGCAGTCATGGTCTGCGCCGTCCTCCAGACCTACGATATATGAGGTCGCGATATTGGATTCCTTTGTCTTCACCTTCGTTCCGTTGACAATGGCAAGACAAGGCTCACCGCTGGCATTCAGATACTTGTTGGTATAAGACGTAACGCCATTATTCTTCGTGTACAGCCCGAAACGATAGCCAGCCGGTATGTCGCCTGGCTCAATATGGAACTGCCGGCACCAAGTCTGTCCGTCACCCGTCGATTTCCATATCTCTTCGCCAAGGTCTGCCGCAGGTATCCTCTCACGCTCCTGGGAGTTGAAATAGCGGAAATAGCCTTCTTTGGACTGGTCTGTGGCAAAGGCGCCCACCAGTTTCACCTCCTTACGGTCACTGGTTTTCTGACCGTTGGGATTGTAGTAGTAATAGCCTATCTCCAGGTCAGACTTCGTGTCGGAAAAGAAAATGTCGAAATAGGTGTCACCAGTGGATACAAACTCGTAATTAGTCATCACAATGTCCGACTCCTTCACTTTCGTGTTCAGCGGCAGATAGCCGATGGTCTCTTTGTAGAAATCCTCAGTGAAGGCATCTGCATGTGCCTTGTCGAAATCATCGATAAAGAACCCTGCCTCCTGTCCACGGGTGGAGGCTTTCCTGGCTGTAGCATTGAAGCCCCAGTCCTGATCGGGATGGATCTCGCCACCAACGTATGACAAGAAAAGTTTGTTATAGGTTTCCTTGTCAAAGGGTGCAGGATCATAAGGATCACTCTTCGAACAGCTCGTCCATGCGATGCTGAGCACCGCCATGGTCATCACAGTTAATAAAAACTTTTTCATATCTTATTGGTTTATGTAAATTACTCAAACACCTCAGACAATTTGAGGGAACTGCCGGCATCCTTGCCATGGGCAGCATCGGCATCTTCCTGCTTCCTAACCTGCTCGTCGCGGTGATTCTGCCACATCGTGTGGGCCTCTTCAATCTCCTTCAGCTTTTCCTCGCGCAGCTGGTCGCGCTTCTCTTCATACTCCTTACGGACTTTCTCAAGCGCATCCTTCACCTTGTCGGCATCCTCGGCAGGCTCACCCGCAAGATACATGGCCATCTTGGCACTCGAGTCGGCTATAGCCGCCTCCATCATCCCCTTGCACTCGTCGTAGAACAGGTCAACACCCTGCTTGAGCAAGTCGTAGCGCTCATCGTCAACCTCGGGCATGGTCAGCAGGATATACTCCACATCGCCTTCGGTCTCCTGACCGTCATCGTCGGCACCCGTCACATGAATGGTGTCGCGCTTCTGCTTAAACTCCGGGTGGACCATCGTAACGGCCTTTGCGATGTCGAGCATGTCTTCATCGACATTGGGAACCAGCATAAATTCATAGTCGTTCTTCTTGCCTATCATCGCCACTTCCTCCAGTTTCTTCTGCTCGCCTTCGATAGCGACAGTCACCGGCAGCAGTGATGCCTCCTCAGCTTTCACGCATAGGTTCATGTAACGGAAGTTCAGCATGACCACATGGCCCACGAGCTTTTCCTGCAACACGTCAAACTGGGACAATACTGATCGTTTCATATCTTTTTACTTCTTTGTTTTACACCTTAATAATATATTAATCCTTAGGAGCATCCTCCGTCTTCAGTTTCACACCCAGGCTGCCGCCGCCCGGCGCACCGGGCACTGCAAATCCGTCGCTGATGTTGGGCGACTTGAACGATGTCTTCGCCTCCAGATTGTCGATGGCTGCCTTCGGAGCCTTCAGGTCGCCCTTGATCTCCGTCTTGCCGTTGATGGTGGTGTCGCCGTAGATCTGCGACTTGCTGCCACCTACCGATGCGTTGCCGCCGCTGAGCTGTACCACAGCCTTGCCGTCGCCCTGCTGGATCTCGAGAGTATTGTCGGCAAAGCCGCCCACCTCTTCTGATACCACCTGCACCTTCTTGCTCTTGACATCCTTTGACTTGGCACCCACGTACATCTTCTCCGAGACGAGGGTCATGGTGCTGCCCTTGGCCAGAGCGCTGTCGGTCAGCTTCTCCTTGTCTACATCCATCGACTTCACGCTGACGGCCTTGGCGTTCAGGCTGATGCAGCCCGTAGCCTTGCCTTCCGTGTCGGCCGCCATGATGCTGTTCTTCTCGGCACGTATGGACACGCTGCCACCCGCTGTCAGGGTCTTGGCTTTCAGTTTGCCATCGGCCACCTCATAATCAAGGGCTGCAATGGTGAAGTTCTTCGACCTCACAGTGACGTCGCCCTCGGCCTTATACTCGCCTTTGGTCAACTTGCCATCCTCGTCGCGCTCCAGATTAGAGGGATTGGCAGTGGAGATTTCCACGTTCTTGGCTGTAATCGACACCTTGCCGTCGGCTGCCAGGCCCTTCTCCTTCATCACACCTTCGGTCGCCTCATAGTCTACCGACTGCAGGTCGATGTTCTTCGAGGCAATCGTCACCTGGCCTGTTGCCGAACGGTCCTTGCCATCGGCCGACGACTTCAGCGTGGACAGCAGCACATTTTCAGCGCTGACGGAGAAGCTGCTCTGCTCCGCGAGCTTGCCCTTGTCGTCGAACATGGCCACGGCCATCTGCGGGGTGCGCACACTGATGCCTGCCTCCGGATTGGTGTGCATATTGCCGTCACCATCCACGGTGGCCACATTGATGCTCTCGGCCTGCAGGGTCATCGAGGCACCCGTGGTCTTGGTCTTGAAGTCATCGCCACTCTTGATGGTACCCTTCTCGGTCTCCAGGGCCTTCTTCGTGCGGTTGGCCTCAGCCAGACGGGAAACCGTTTGGATGAACTTCAACGTCGAGTCAAAGAGGGCAGGCAGGAGCATCTTCACATCCTCGTGGAGGGTGGTGATGTCGACGGTGTTCAGACGGCCTACGAGGGCATCCGTATCATTGAGTTTCTCCTCCTTGTCGAGTAGCTCCTTCAACTTCTTGAGACTGTTGTCCACACTCTTCTTATAGCCATCTGCCTGTTTCTCCATATTCTTAATGCCTTCGGAAAGTCTCTTGACAGAATCCTCTATCGTCTTCTTACGCTCCTCGCTCGACACGGTCGCATCTATCTGCAGGTTCTTGTCGGCATGGATATGCACACCACCTCTGCCTGCAGACGCGGGTATGCCCACAAACGCATCCTTGGAGTCACTGCCCTGCAAGACAATGTCACAAGCCTGAGAGACGATCCGCGACATCTCGCATACGACATTCTCCATCCCGTCGGTACCGGGATCGACGGCTTTCTGCACAATGCTGGGAGCCCGGCTGATGACCTGCCCCTCACTGCCCACACCTTCGAGCGACACCTCATTGCCCTTGACGGTCACGCGTCCGAATCCACCCAGGAGGTCGCCGCTGCGGTCTACGTTGCCGATGATGACCTCCGGAGCGGAAATCACGATGCGACGCTCGTCACGATAAAACTTACCCTGGTGAATCTCCTGAAAGATTTCGGTCTTCATCTTCTGGACAGCCGTCTTCTGCTTGTGAATCTCTTCGAGATCCTTCTGTACGCTGCTCTGGAACTGATCCATCAGCTTCTTCCATTCATCGAATATATAATCTGCCATAACTGTTCAATACTTTTTAATTATTATTACCCTCAACTGGCTCCTCTATATTTTCGCCTTCGGCATTACCTTGAACATTTTCATTTTGAATTTCAACAAACGGTGCATCAATATTAAACAAGGCTCGCTTCACGTCACTCAAAATCTTGCTGACCTGCTTCTGTTCCTTGCCAAACAGATCGGAACTATTAATCGTGCCAGAGTTATAAGTGGAACTGATGCCGCCTATAACGCCGTCAGCATTGAGGGCGAGGGTCTTAGAACCGCCAAACAATATCTGACCGTCCTTGGCATTTCCCCACGAGTAGTATTCACAGGCAGGTGTCCAGAACTTCAGATTCTTCAAGGCATCCTGGGCTGTCTGTGCTAAGACACCCGACTCCTTGTTGAGGATCTTCATTTCGTTGTACTGGAGTCCATTTACATAGGCTTCCCACGTCTCTTGATTAGCGTAAGCAGCATCATCTGCCGGTTTGACAGCCTCCGACTTGATTCCCCAACCTTCTGCGAGATTCAAAGCCACTTGGCGCTTCAGGGCTGTCTTACTGAAATTCAGTTGGTTCTGGTCACCGAGTGGTAACAGATTCTTCCTGGCATCATCGTCGCTATAAGTATAGAAAGTAGACGTGCCACACATCTTCTTGGAGAAGGCAGTCTGCATATCCTTTACGTAGGAAGCTGGCACATACTTGGTGAACGCATGGAACATGAATCCTATTTTCTCGTTAGCCTTTCCCTCACCGAGCGAAAGGCTTTGCAACTCCTTAATACTCTTCAGCAGGGCATTGGCAGCCTCAAGGACAGCAGCCTTTGCATCCTTGCGCATATCTACGACAGCCTTCTTGAGCGAATCGCCTTGTTTCTTGTTCAGAATAAGCAGGTTTCTGTTGCGCCCCAGTCCACCGGCATTATAGACTCTGGTGAGACAGGCTTGCGACACTGCGTTAGGATCGGTATCATCCACATTCTGGAATGCGAGGTCAGAACCATTTATTACCGTGGTATCGGGATTCCACAGCTTGGCCTTGAGCTCTTCATAAGTCTTGCAGACCGTCGCATTGATCTGCGCGCCTTCTTGGCTGGAATATAGCTTCAGCTTGTGTACAGCCGTATTGTAAGCAATCTTCTTGGCCACACAGTTATTATAGGCCGTCTTGTAATTATCCACCATGGCATCGACAATCGGGCCCACGGAATTGATCAAGTCTACCATGACAGGTCCCATCTTCAGGGTACCCTGTGCTTTCAGGTTGGCCATAGCCTTCTTCTTCGGATCCTTGTAGAGCGAATCGGGGAAGCCTGCTGCGGAACCACCAGCCGAGAGCTTCAGGAAGCGGTTCGAAGTCACGGTCAGGGTACCTTCCAGAGGCTTGAAGAAGAGCTCCGTCACATTCCTCAGTATCGACAGGTCGACCAGATCGACGGCTTTCGAGAGAGCTTTCTTGAGCACAGCCTTCGAGATGTCCTCGGCCAGGCTGACCGCATTGAACTTCCAGCCATCGCCATAAGTAGACAAAAATTTGTTCTTGATATTCGAGCCTGAAGTAAGGGTCAGGTTGTTTCCGGCCTCGATGGACACGTTCTTGCCCTGTATCTTGATGTCACCGTTAGGGGCACTGATGGTGATGCCGGTGAAAGCATTGATCTTCACATCGCCCCAGGCAGAGCTGACCGTCACATTGCGCCCGTCGGTAGAGCCCTTGATGCTCCAGATGCCATACTTGTCGCCTATTTCGATGCCGCCTTCTAAGAAGTTGCTGAACTTCGCTTCCTTCAGGAAGGTGAACGGCACAAAGCTGTGGATCAGTTTCAGGCCCGGGCTCAGGCTGGCGATGAACGCACCGGCACCATTGCCCACCCCCTCATGCACCTTGACCGACTCCATGTTGGGTGCTGCCAGCACCACCGATCCTGTCTTCAGGGGAACAGGCACGTCGGAGATGACTGCCCCGACGATATAGGGACGCTCCACATTGCCGTGGGCAAAGTCTACCAGCACCCTTTCTGACACATAGTGCCGTCCGTGGATACCTGCTTTCTGAGAACCAGCCGCGGCGGCAAAGTAAAGCCAGGGTGTGGCTGTCGACTTGTCTATACCCGTCAAGTTCTTCTTTTCCAACTCCTCAAATTTCACATTCAAGTCGCTTAGCTGCCAGGGATACTTCACGCGCACACGGTTGTTGTTGTTCGGGTCGTCATCATCCACCACAATAGCCACCTGCGGACCGCTCTTCCTGACATGCCCTGCTGGGATGATGGCAGGATAGAACTTGTCGGCAGAGACCTTGGCCGTGGCCGACACCCTGTACTTGATGACGTTGGCCTGGTAGCCTTTTACGTAATACTGATTGTTCTCCTTGGTGAAGACTTCCGGCTGATAGCCCTCCACCTCGGTCACAATGTACAACGCTCCGTCGACATTGATGACCTCACCCAGCTTCAGGCCGGGGAAGGCAGTGTCAAACTCGATTTTGATGACATCCTGCCCGGCCAGCGTCTCCATCTCCAGGATCGTGGCATACTTGTCGGGATTGACAATCGGCGTGAACTCGGAGAACTCGTTATACTCGTTATCACTATAATGGAACTTGCCATTCGTCTCGCTGTCTCTCTTGTTGTTATCGAAATACTCTTTATTTTTTGGGGCATTCATACGGGCAACACGAGTCTCTGCCTGTCCCAAAGCCACCGCATCGTCAACGGCGGTATCAATCAGCCAGTTCTTGAGCGACTTGTTGTTGGCGAACAATGAACTTGCTTTACCAAACAAGTAGATATCGCCGTCTTTATCCGTGTCACCAACATTTTTTATCGTACCTTTCACCACGTCGTACGTGTCCTTCTTCACCTTGCTATTCAGTACGTTGTCGTCATAGGGGGCTTCACCGAAATAGCCCTTCGACCGCGACTGTGCAGAGTTCGTCGAACAAAGGTCACGGTATGTCAACTCCTCATAAGCAGGCAATGCTATGGCGGTATCCAGGCTCTTGTCTTCGTAGCCGATATGCAGCTTGTCATCCTCAAAGTATAGAAACTCTCCCCAGCGGTTGGTCGTTCTGGCCAGAAAGTCATAGAAACTCTCATTATACTGCACCAGGTAGGGGAAGATATGCTCTTGAACCAAAGTTGGTGTCTTCTGTTTATCCACCTTTACCAGCTGCTTCATATTGGAATAATCCAGCTGAACGGTCACGTTTTTTTTAGTGCCTTTCTCGTCATTCGTTAGATAGAAATTTTTCAGCATGCCCTCCCCTTTTCCTGAGCCACAGCATATTTCCGAAGCCAGCTTCTTCGAGACAAACGCATTGCAGGTTTTCTCCAGCGTCAGTAGCTTGTCGAGGCTATATATCTTCAGCGTGATATACATCTTGTCGCTAAACTTACGGGGAATCACCTCGTGTACATAATAGTTGGAACAGACATTTTGTTCATCACACTTCAGAGTGACGAACTTCTTGGAGAACAGTCTGTACACGTCTTCGTTCGGGATAAAGGCCCTGGTGGAAGTACTATTGATTTCTTCCGGAACGACCAGGATGTCCGCCTCAATCACGTTGGGGCTGTACATCTGTTTGTGGAAGCACAGGTGCTTGGGGGTGAACTCAAACACAAGGTCCTTCTTCTCATTTACCTTTATCCACGGAGAAGAGTCATTCGACCTCTGTTCGTAAGTGGTATTATACTTCAAACGGCCTCTGCTGATTGGTGTGGTACCGATGGTCATGGAAAGGTCACTGACTGACTTATTCTCCTTATCCACGCACCCCTCTACATTCAGGATGCTCAATTTCGTACTACTTTTTTTCGTTGCGTCTGCCATTGCCGTAAGTTATTGAATGAATGTATTGATAAAATTCTTCTCTTTCCCCAGATAGATGGCCGATCGTACCAGCACCTTCACATTGAGCATCATCTGCTCGTCATGCCCTTCTTCATCCTTGGCACTGTGATAGGCCTCCTCCACTTCCACCACATAACCATTGACCACCATGCCGTCCTCGTAGTTGGCAAGACGATCGTTGGCACCGAATGTGACATTGAAAAGCAATGAGAAATCATAGTGATGATTCTGCCCCAGGGCAAAATAGAAGGCCTTGGCGTGGTAAGGCGAATTAACCCTGACCTTAAAGCTCAGGATGACTGGCTCTGTAGGCCCATACACCTCGCCAGCACTGTTACGCTTATGCACACAGTCGTATGAGAATTTCTGTATGGTCAGACAATTCTCCTTCATGACACTCATCGGGTTCTCCAGAAAGTTTTCTGTGACAACCACCGCCTTTAACTCGTTGGAATATGTTAATGCCATAGTCTATCGTCTATAAAAAGTAATGTCGTCAACTTTGATCTGCTCGGCCATGATGCCGAGTTTGAGGATGCGGCGCCGCGAAGCGTCGATATCGTAATACTCAGAGAGGGTGAAGCACTTGCCGTCCTCAAAATAAATCACCTGTTCATCAGGTTGGTCGGACTTGCCCGTGTTGGACAGGCTGATCACGATGCGCCCACTTTGCTCACCTTGGGTGGCATACCACTCAAAGAGGTTCAGGTCCTCCTTACCGGGAGCCACCACACACACCTCCAAACGGTCGCACTGCGCATTCTGATCTGGACGGAACGCATTGTAGGGGTGTTCAAACACAAACCGGCAGTCAGCTACCAGATATTTCCTGGAGTAGCGCTTGATGTTGTTGTCACCGAATTCTAATACTGCTATTAATGCCATATTCTAGTTCTTTTTTAATTTTCACTGATGCAAATTTAAGGCATTTTCTCTTCCCGTCCAAGGATTCTGGCCTTTTTATGAGATAGTTGTTGCGACACAGCTGCCATCTTGCGACAACAGGCCGCCATCCGGTCTAATCATGTCGTGCCTCAAGCGTCTGGGTGATGCCTTGCTCACGGTGACAGATGCGCACCTCGATGCCGAATTTCTCGTGGATATGCTCGGCCAAATGCTGGGCTGAATAGACGCTGCGATGCTGTCCGCCCGTACAGCCAAACGAAAACATCAGCGAGGTAAATCCACGCTGGATATAGCGGCGCACATGGGCATCGGCCAGCTTATAGACCGAGTCCAGGAAGGTCAGTATCTCTCCGTCGTCCTCCAGGAAGCGAATCACGGGTTCGTCAAGGCCTGTCAGTTTCTTATAAGGCTCATAGCGGCCAGGATTGTGGGTGCTGCGACAGTCGAACACGTAGCCGCCGCCATTGCCGCTCTCGTCCTCGGGGATGCCCTTGCCAAAGGAGAAGCTAAAGACCCTGACCACCAGCGGACCCTGCGCATCGTACTTCGAGAAGGTGGCCGGTCCGTCCTGCGGATGGGCATTATAGGGGTTCAGGTCTGTCGTCTTATAACCGTCGGCACGCTTCGCCATTGCCTCTACCTGACGATACTCAGGCAGTTCCGTCAACTGGCGCAGGATATCCATCAGATAGGGGTAGTGGAACCGCGTCGAGCTGGCAAGCAGCTCCCGCAGATTCTGAATGGCCGGGGGTATCGACTCGATGAAATGCTTCTTCTGTTCAAAATAGCCACGGAAGCCATAGGCACCCAGCACCTGCAACGTACGGAAGAGCACGAAGAGCGACAGCCGGTTGGCAAAATGGCGCACCGGCGGCACCTCCGTATAGTTCTTAAGCGAGTTGTAGTATTCGTAGATCAGTTCGCGACGCAGCTTATGGGGATACTTGGCACTGGCCTGCCAGAGGAAGGAGGCAAGGTCATAGTAATAGGGACCCTTGCGACCGCCCTGATAGTCGATAAACCAGGGATTACCCTCATGGTCGAGCATCACGTTGCGGGCCTGGAAGTCGCGGTAGAGGAAACATTCCACTTCCGGCACGGGGTTGTCCTCATCGCAGGTGAGGTCCTTGGCAAAAAGCCTAAAGTCTGCCTCCAGCTTCAATTCATGGAAGTCCAGCTCAGTGGCCTTCAGGAAACAGTATTTGAAATAGTTGAGGTCGAAGAGTACACTGTTCTGATCAAACTCCGCCTGCGGATAGCAGTTAGTGTAGTCCAGGCCGCGGGCACCGCGTATCTGGATATTAGGCAACTCCCGGATCGTACGCTTCAGCAGTTCCTGTTCCCTCAGGGTATAGCGACCGCCTGCCTCGCGCCCGCCCCTGATAGCGTCGAAGAGCGACGTACTCCCCAGGTCGGTCTGGAGGTAGCGCAGCTGATCGTCGCTCACAGCCAGTATCCTCGGCACAGGGAGCTTACGGCGCGAAAAATGCTCTGTCAGATAGATGAAGGCATGATCCTCATCACGACTGGTACCAATGACACCGACGACAGTCTGTCCTTCCGTATCTGTCAGACGGAAATAAGTGCGGTTGCTGCCACCGCCGGGAATTTGCTGAATATTGGCTGGTTCAGCACCCTTCCATTGCGCGTATAGTTCTAGGAGTTTGTCCATATTGGTGGCAAAGGTAGTAATTTTCCCTGAGATTTAAAAAGAAATAAGTGAAAAAAAACCGATTGTCTCACGACAATCGGTTCCAAAAACAAACTACTTAAAAACTAATCTACTAAAACAAATCAAAAAAATATCTTTTAACTCTACGAATTCAATACTATTTTGCAAACAAGGTCTGTTCTCGTTCACGGTGCAAAGTTACGACGTTTTTGGATATATTCCAAGAAAAATTGAAGAAAAATGAGTTGTGTGCGCACAAAATTGCACAAAAAGGGGATGAACATTCAAGCTCATCCCCTCAATTGTTATCTTTAGTTTGCAAAATAGTACGTTCTCTGCAAACCTGTCCGACACTATGATTCTACATCATGCCACCCATGCCTGGAGCACCGCCCATCGGCATTGCCGGCTCCTTTTCTGGCTTGTCAACGATGAGGCATTCTGTGGTGAGGAACATACCGGCAATAGAAGCTGCGTTCTCCAGAGCCACACGAGCCACCTTGGCGGGATCGATGACACCGGCCTCGCGCAGGTCCTCATAGACATCTGTACGGGCGTTGAAGCCATAGTCGCCCTTGCCCTCACGCACCTTCTGTACGACGACGGCACCTTCCTGACCGCCGTTGAAGGCAATCTGGCGCAGCGGCTCCTCGATGGCACGACAGATGATGTTGATACCGGTCTGCTCGTCGGCATTGTCACCCTTCAGGTTAACCAAAGCCTCCTGAGCACGGATGTAGGTCGTACCACCACCGGCTACGACACCTTCCTCGATGGCGGCACGCGTAGCGCAGAGGGCATCATCGACACGATCCTTCTTCTCCTTCATCTCAACCTCTGAGTTGGCACCTACGTAGAGCACTGCCACGCCACCGGCCAACTTAGCCAGACGCTCCTGCAGCTTCTCCTTGTCGTAGGAAGAGGTGGTCACCTCGATCTCCTTCTTGATCTGGGCAATACGGTCCTGGATGGCCTGCTTGTCGCCGGCACCGTTCACGATGGTCGTGTTATCCTTGGATACTGTCACCTTGTCACAGGTACCAAGCATCTCGAGCGTAGCCTGCTCCAGCTTCAGACCCTTCTCCTCGCTGATGACGACGCCACCGGTCAGTGTGGCGATATCCTCGAGCATGGCCTTACGACGGTCGCCGAATCCAGGAGCCTTCACGGCACAGATCTTCAGACCACCGCGCAGACGGTTCACGACGAGTGTGGTAAGTGCCTCTGAGTCAACATCCTCTGCAATCACGAGCAACGGGCGTCCGCTCTCGGCAGCCGGCTGCAGGATGGGCAGGAAGTCCTTGATGTTGGAGATCTTCTTGTCGTAGATCAGGATATACGGATTCTCCATCACGCACTCCATCTTTTCGCTGTCGGTGATGAAGTAGGCCGACAGATAACCGCGGTCGAACTGCATACCTTCTACCACACCGATGTGGGTATCTCGGCTCTTCGACTCCTCGATGGTGATCACACCGTCCTTCGATACCTTGCGCATGGCCTCGGCCAGCAGCTCACCGATCTCCTTGTCATTGTTGGCAGAGACGGTAGCCACCTGCTCGATCTTGTCGTAGTTGTCGCCCACCTGCTCTGCACTCTTGGCGATATGGTCGGTCACGGCCTTCACAGCCTTGTCGATACCGCGCTTCAGGTCCATGGGATTGGCACCTGCGGTCACATTCTTCAGACCCTCGGTCACGATGGCCTGTGTCAGGATGGTTGCTGTCGTCGTACCGTCACCGGCGTCATCGCCAGTCTTCGAGGCCACACTCTTCACGAGCTGTGCACCAGTGTTCTCAAACTTGTCCTCCAGCTCAATCTCCTTAGCCACGGTCACACCGTCCTTGGTAATCTGCGGAGCACCGAATTTCTTCTCGATCACGACGTTACGTCCCTTCGGGCCGAGTGTCACCTTTACTGCGTTAGCCAACTGATCAACGCCCTGCTTCAGCAGGTCGCGAGCCTCAATATTGAATTTAATATCCTTTGCCATAACTATAAACTGTAAACTATAAACTGTAAACCGTAAACTATAAACTGTAAACTGTAAACCGTAAACAAATTACTTCTCAATCACTGCGAGCACGTCGCTCTGGCGCATCATCAGATACTTGGTACCCTCGAACTCGAGCTCTGTGCCGCTATACTTGCCGTAAAGCACCTCGTCGCCCTCCTTGAGAATCATCTCCTCGTCTTTGGTTCCTTTACCTGTGGCTACAATCTTGCCGTGGAGGGGCTTCTCCTTGGCTGTGTCGGGAATGATGATACCACCGATTTTCTCTTCTGCAGGTGCCGGCAATACCAGCACACGGTCTGCTAATGGTTTGATGTTCATAATACTTAATATTTTTTGAGTTATACCTTATTTATTAATAATAGGCGGAAAGGGTTACTCACCCGATCCGCCTATCAATCAGCCAAAACCGTGCCAACCTTCAGAGGTGTGCCAATTTGTCAGCGCTTTTTATTGTTAATGATGACATTCTTCACCTTGGTGTTCGCTATCACCGACTTGTCGAAGGCATCCTTCTCGTCGGTCACGTTGATGTTCTCGAAAGTAAAGTCGGTCAGCCGATACTTGTCCGAGGTGCCCACGTCGAAGAAGTTCTTGCAGTCCATCTTGATATTCCGCATCACGATATTGTTGCAGCGGGAGAGCGGCATGTCCTCGCGGTTCTCTGGCTTGAAGAACTGGGTCCAGGGACGGACCACCAGGAAGGAGCCACATTTGCCGACGATATCCTCCACAGTGACGTACTCGTAGTGCTGCGGGGTGTCGGGGCGCATCTTTAGCCAGAGCACGCGGGTGGCCGACTTCACGTTGATGCGGCGCAAGATGACATTACGGTCGTCAAGACTCTCCGAGCCCAGCGTCAGACAGCCATGCACCTTGCCGTAGGTGCAGTCCTCGATGATGATGTTGTGGCAGGGACCGTTGTTGGGGTCCTTGTCTGCCCAGGTGCCCTTGCCGCCCTTCAGCACGACGGCATCGTCGTTCACGTGCATAAAGCAGCCGTGAATCAGCACGTTGGTGCATACGTCCAGGTCGATGGCATCGGTACTGGGACCGCCGCGACGGGGATCGACAGGGGTGACGCCCTCCGTGGGCGCGAAGATGAAGCAGCCCAGGTAGCGCACGTTCTCACAGCGGTAGAGGTGGTTGGTCCAGAAGGGCGAGTTGATAATCTTCACGTCCTGCACCGTCACGTTTTTCGAATTGGAGATATAGACGTTGCGGGGACGCATGGCCTCCATGTTCGTACACTGGGGATTATACTTGCGGCGGAGCCAGAACTCCTCCCAGTATTTCTGGCCGTTGCCGTTGATCGTACCCGGGCCCGTAATGGTGAAGCCATCGACGCCATCGGCATTCACCAGAGCAGCAAAGTAGTCGAGCGTCTGACCCTCCATACGGGTCTTCATGATCTGGAAGTCGCGGATACGGTCGGAGCCTTTCAGCTCGCCGCCCTCCTCGATCAGCAGGTGAGTCTTGGGCTTGAAGAACAGCGAACCGCTGAGGAAGGTACCCCTCGGGATCACAACGACACCGCCGCCATCCTGGGCACAGCGGTCGATCACGGCCTGCAGCGCCTTCGTCTGCACACCGTCGCCATAGCGGTCAACACCGTAGTCGGTCACTACATAGCGCTTCAGCCCCGAGGGGTCCACACGCGTCGTGTCTGAAAACCATGCCGGTATCTCTGTACCGTCGGGCCAGAGCTCCGTCTTTCCCGTGGCGGTCATGACCGTCAGGGAAAATACCATAAGAAAAAATGCAATCTTCTTCATTGTATGATTCGTTTAGCAAGTAGTTTATCGCCTGCAAAGATACAAGTAAAATCCGAATAAGCCAAAATTTTCCCACAACTTATGCTTTTCTTGGAATTATTTTTGTACCTTTGCCCGCAGTTACGTAACAACAAACAACTTATTTATGAAACAATTCTTCAAAATGACGTTTGCCACGGTATGTGGTATCGTTATCTTCATGGTAATCATGGGATTCTTCATGGTCATCTCATTATTAGGGATGGTAGCCAGTGATTCTGCCTCGACGAAAGTGAAAGAGAACTCCGTCTTCGTGCTCAACCTCGACGGTGTCATCAACGAGCGGGCGGAGTCGGGTTCGCCGCTCGATGCCGTGCTGGGCATGGGCGACATGAGCGAGATGGGACTCGACGACCTCATCAGCAGCATCCGCAAGGCCAAGGACAATGACGACATCAAGGGCATCTACCTGGAGGGCGGAGCAGCCCTGTTCGACGCGCCAGCCACGGCCCAGCAGCTGCGCGACGCGCTGAAGGACTTCAAGAAGAGCGGCAAGTGGATCGTGGCCTATTCCGACCGCTACCTGCAGGGCAGCTACTACGTGGCTACTGTGGCCGACAAGATATACCTCAACGGCGAGGGCATGATCGACTTCAAGGGCCTCGGCGGCAAGAACGAGTATTTGAAGGGCCTCTACGACAAGCTCGGCATCAAGTACCAGGCTGCCAAGGTTGGCAAGTACAAGAGCTATGTGGAGCACAACACGCTCACAGGCATGAGCGACTACGACCGCGAACAGCGTACGGCCTACCTGAACGGCATCTGGCAGTACTGGCTCAAGGAGATGGCCGAGGGCCGCAAGGTGAAGCCCGAGCAGCTCAACCAACTGGCCAACGACAGCATCATGATGTTTGCCGACACGAAGGACTATGTCACATCGAAGCTCATCGACAAGGTGATGTTCCCTGAGGAGGTGAAGGCCGAGATCAAGAGCCGCCTGAAGCTTGGGAAGGACGACGAGATCGCCCAGCTGTCGCTCGCCGACATGCTCAACGTGAAGACCGACAAGAATGAAGACGGCGACAAGATTGCCATCTACTACGCCTGGGGCAGCATCGTCGATAACGAAGCCTTTGGCCTCGCCTCGGGCGAAGGTCACAACATCGTCGGCAAGACGACAGCCGAAGACCTGCGCAAGCTGGCCGACGACGACGACGTGAAGGCCGTGGTCTTCCGTGTCAACTCGGGCGGCGGCAGCGCCGTGGCCTCCGAACAGATACGCCACGCCATCAAGCTGCTGAAAGCCAAGAAGCCTGTGGTCGTATCGATGGGCGGCGCAGCCGCATCCGGCGGCTACTGGATCAGCTCGCCTGCCAACTATATCTTCGCCGAGCCGACCACCATCACCGGCAGCATCGGCATCTTCGGACTGGTGCCCAACTTCAGCGGTCTGGTGACCGACAAGCTCGGCATCACCTTCGACGGCGTGACGACCAACAAATATACCGATGCCGACATGAACCTGGTGCTGGCCAAGGACAATGCCGACGAGATGAAATACCTGCAGGGACATGTGGACCGCGGCTACCTGTCATTCCTCAACATCGTGTCGGAGGGCCGCGGCATGAAGCCCGCACAGGTTGACTCCATCGCACAGGGTCGCGTATGGCTCGCCACCGATGCCGTGAAGATCAAGCTCGTCGATAAGCTCGGCAGCCTTGACGACGCCGTAAAGAAGGCCGCAGAGCTGGCCAAGCTCAGCGACTACCACACGGCGACCTATCCCGGTGAGGACAGCTGGATGGACAAGCTGCTCTCCAGCGACGACAAGGGCACCTACCTCGACGGGGAGCTGCGCCTGCTGCTCGGCGACCTCTACGAGCCGATCATGGAGATCCGCCGCAACATCAAGGACGGCAGCCGCATCCAGGCCCGCATGCTGGAGGATATACGCGTAAGATAATATAAGAGAATGGAAGGCGACCTCATCACCATCAACAGGTACCTGCGGCCTCTGAGCTGGCTCTACGGCCTGGGCGTCGGCATCAGGAACATGCTCTTCGACATGGATATCCTGAAAAGCCAGGCCTATCCCACGCCCATCATCTCCGTAGGCAACATCACGGTGGGCGGCACGGGCAAGACGCCCCACGTCGAATACCTCATCCGCCTCTTGAAGGACAAGATGAACGTGGCCATGCTCAGCCGGGGCTACAAGCGCAAGACCAAGGGGTTCGTGCTGGCAGGCCCCGACGCCACCAGCAGCGACATCGGCGACGAGCCCTGCCAGATACTGCAGAAGTTCCCCGACGTCACGGTGGCGGTCGATAAGAAGCGCAGGCGGGGCATCGAGAACCTGACTGGCGGGGAGGCAGGCAAGGACATCGACGTGATCATCCTCGACGATGCCTTCCAGCACCGTTACGTGAAGCCCGGCATCAACATCCTGCTGGTCGATTACCACCGCCTGATCATCTACGACGAGCTGCTGCCCGCAGGACGGCTCCGCGAACCGGTGAAGAGCAAGAACCGCGCCGACATCGTCATTGTGACCAAATGTCCCGACGACCTCAAGCCGATGGAGTTCCGCGTGCTCACCAAGGCGATGAACCTCTTCCCCTACCAACAGCTCTACTTCTCGACCCACGCCTACGAACGGCTGCTGCCGGTATTCCCGGCGCAGGCCGAGGGCATCGGCGACGGCACCATCGACACGCTGGGCGACACCCACGTGCTCCTGCTGACGGGCATCGCCTCACCAGAGCAGATGCGCCACGATCTGGAGACGCGTACGGCAAGCCTCGATCTGCTCGCCTTTGGCGACCATCACCAGTTCAAGGCCAAGGACATCAGCCGCATCAACGAGGCCTTCAGTGCCCTGCCCTCGCCCCGTCTGGTCGTCACCACCGAGAAAGACGCCTCAAGACTGAAGGACGCCGAGGGACTGAGCGACGACGTGAAGCGCCACCTCTATGCCCTGCCCATCCGCATCCGCTTCCTGCTCGGACAAGAAGAGACATTCAACGAAAACATTATAGGATATGTACGAAAGAATTCAAGAAACAGCATCCTGGCTAAAGGCAAGGATGACCACAAGTCCAAAGACAGCCATCATACTGGGGACGGGTCTCGGACAATTAGCTTCCGAAATTACTGAAGCCAACGAGATTGCCTATCACGACATCCCCAACTTCCCCGTATCCACCGTCGAGGGCCACAGCGGCAAGCTGATCTTCGGCAAGCTCGGGGGCATCGACATACTGGCCATGCAGGGCCGCTTCCACTTCTATGAGGGCTACTCGATGAAGGAAGTGACCTTCCCCGTGCGTGTGATGTACGAACTGGGCATCACGACCCTCTTTGTCTCCAACGCCGCCGGCGGCATGAACCCGCAGTTCAAGATCGGTGACCTGATGATCATCACCGACCATATCAACTTCTTCCCCGAGCACCCGCTGCGCGGCAAGAACTTCCCCACGGGTCCGCGGTTCCCCGACATGCACGAGACCTACGACCACAACCTTATTGCCGAGGCCGACAGCATTGCCAGGGATTTTAATATCTCCGTGCAGCACGGCGTGTATGTGGGTGTGCAGGGCCCGACCTTCGAGACACCTGCCGAATATCGCATGTATCGCACCCTGGGCGGCGATGCCGTAGGTATGTCAACCGTGCCTGAGGTCATCGTGGCCCATCATTGCGGCATCAAGACCTTCGGTATCTCGGTGATTACCGATCTGGGAGGATTCGACGCGCCCGTAGAGGTCAGCCATGAGGAAGTGCAGAAGGCTGCCAATTCGGCACAGCCCAAGATGACAGCCATCATGCGCGAGATGATTATCCGTGCCGAGCATATCAAGGCTCATAACGAAGACAAGTTTAACACCGCTCACCCAACAGAAGGATGGAAATAGCAAAACTAGGCGAGTTCGGACTGATTGACCGCCTGACCAAAGACATAGAGATCAAGAACGCCTCGACGCGCTACGGCGTGGGCGACGACTGTGCCGTACTCTCCTACCCCGACAAGGAGGTGCTCGTCACGACCGACCTGCTGATGGAGGGCGTGCACTTCGACCTTACTTATATAGACCTGAAGCACCTCGGCTACAAGTCGGCAATGGTAAACATCAGCGATGTGTTCGCCATGAACGGCACGCCACGGCAGATGACCGTCTCGCTGGCCCTCAGCAAGCGCTTCACGGTGGAGGACATGGAGACGTTCTACGACGGCCTGCGGCTGGCCTGCGACAAGTGGGGCGTCGATATCGTGGGCGGCGACACCACCTCCAGCTTCACCGGCCTGGCCATCAGCATCACCTGCATCGGCGAGGCCAGCAGGGAGGACATCGTCTATCGCAATGGCGCCCGCGACACCGACCTGATCTGCGTCAGCGGCGACCTCGGCGCGGCCTACATGGGCCTGCAGCTGCTCGAACGCGAGAAGGCGGTCTATTACGGACAGGTCGATGACCTGCGCAAGAAGATTGCCGAGGCCAAAGCCAAGGGCGACAGCCAGAAGGCGGCGGCACTCGGCACCCAGCTCTCAGCGCTCGACTTCCAGCCCGACTTCAGCGGCAAGGAGTACCTGCTACAGCGGCAGCTGCAGACAGAGGCCCGCGGCGACATCGTCGAGAAACTGCGCCAGGCAGGCATCCACCCGACAGCCATGATGGACATCAGCGACGGTCTGTCCTCCGAGCTGCTGCATATCTGCAAGCAGTCGGGCGTCGGCTGCCGCATCTTCGAGAAGAATATCCCCATCGACTACCAGACAGCCGTGATGGCCGAGGAGATGAACATGAACGTCACCACCTGTGCCCTCAACGGGGGCGAGGACTACGAGCTGCTGTTCACCGTTCCCATCGGCGACCACGAGAAAATCGAGCAGATCGAGGGTGTCAAGCTCATCGGCCATATCACCGACGCAAAGTTCGGCAAAGTGCTCGTAACCCGTGACAATCAGGAGTTTGAGCTCAAGGCTCAGGGGTGGAATCCGCTACAGGAGTGAAGAGTGAAGAGTGAAAAGTGAATAGTTTTTTGAAAAAAATGGCTCAAATATTTGGTGGGTTCAAAAAAAAGCTGTACCTTTGCACCCGCAAAACGAAAGGATTTGCAAATTGACATGATGGTGCCTTAGCTCAGTTGGTAGAGCATCGGACTGAAAATCCGTGTGTCCCCGGTTCGATTCCTGGAGGTACCACTCCT
>ODAJ012187184.1_pt1 | contig 29664 bp, 29 predicted proteins | sample 1539241 | NCBI WGS metagenome assembly ODAJ01 (sample SAMN02144231, study PRJEB22623) | gut metagenome | biome: sheep rumen | host: Ovis aries | place: New Zealand
TTCCACAAAGGAAAGATAGCAGAGACATACAACATTGGTGGTTTTAACGAGTGGAAGAATATTGATATTATCAAGGTGCTGATTAATACAGTTGATAGACTCCTTGGCCGTCCTGAAGGTGCGGATATGGACTTGATTACATACGTAACTGACCGTGCTGGTCACGACCTACGTTATGCCATTGATAGCACCAAACTGCAGAAAGAACTTGGTTGGGAGCCAAGCCTCCAGTTTGAAGAGGGCATTGAAAAGACCGTGAAATGGTATTTAGATAACCAGGAATGGCTTGACAATGTAACTTCTGGAGACTACCAGAAGTATTATGATAATATGTACAAAAATAGATAATTATTTATGAACTATCGTGCAAGTGAGAGCAATAACAAACTTGTTTGATTATTGCCGAGCGCAGCCGATAGTGCATGTTAAAACGCAGTTTGAACATGAAAGGAATCGTTCTTGCCGGTGGTTCCGGTACCAGACTTTACCCAATCACTAAGGGTGTTAGCAAGCAATTACTGCCTATCTATGATAAACCAATGGTTTATTATCCTATTAGCGTGCTTATGCTTGCTGGTATCAAGGATATACTGATTATCAGTACACCTTATGACCTTCCAGGCTTCAAACGCCTGTTGGGTGATGGCTCTGATTATGGCGTTCACTTTGAGTACGCTGAACAGCCCTCACCGGACGGCTTGGCACAAGCGTTCATTATTGGAGAGAAATTCATTGGTAATGACTCTGCCTGTCTTGTTCTGGGTGACAACATTTTCCACGGTGCAGGTTTCAGCCAGTTACTACGTGAATCTGTTCGCACAGCAGAAGAATACAAAAAAGCTACTGTCTTTGGTTACTGGGTGAACGACCCTGAACGCTATGGCGTTGCAGAGTTTGACAAAGATGGTAATTGCCTGAGCATAGAGGAGAAGCCCAAAGAGCCTAAGAGTAACTATGCTGTAGTAGGACTATACTTCTATCCAAATAAGGTGGTTGATGTAGCTAAGCACATCAAACCCTCAGCTCGTGGAGAACTGGAAATCACCACGGTGAACCAAGAGTTCCTAAAGGATGGAGAACTGAAAGTTCAGACCCTTGGTCGTGGCTTCGCCTGGTTAGACACCGGCACTCACGATAGCTTGACAGAGGCCACCAACTACATTGAGACCATAGAGAAGCGCCAAGGTCTTAAGGTAGCCTGTTTGGAAGGTATAGCACTCCGTAAGGGATGGATAACTACAGATAAAATGCGTGAATTAGCCAAGCCCATGTTGAAAAACCAGTATGGTCAATATCTGATGAAGATGGCAGATGAGTTTGAGAAGAATGGTGCTGGGAATATAGATGAGTTTTAATCGAAGATAGAGAGATTATGATAGAAGTTAAAAAGACAGATATTGAAGGCGTACTCATCATTGAACCTAAGGTGTTTGGTGATGCCAGGGGCTATTTCTTGGAAAGTTTTAACGCCAAGGAGTTTGCGGAGAAAACAGGCTTGAATATAGATTTTGTTCAGGATAACGAAAGTATGTCTTCTTATGGTGTAATGCGTGGATTGCACTTCCAGCGACCTCCTTACACGCAGAGCAAGCTTGTCCGTTGCGTGAAGGGTGCTGTTCTTGATGTAGCTGTTGATATCCGCAAGGGTAGTCCCACCTACGGTCAGCATGTTGCTGTGGAACTGACAGAAGATAACCACCGTCAGTTCTTTGTTCCCAGAGGTTTTGCTCACGGCTTCGCTGTGTTGAGTGAAACGGCTGTTTTCCAATATAAATGTGATGAGTTCTATCACCCAGAAGTTGATGGCGGCATCAGTATTCTTGATGGTAGCCTTGGAATTGACTGGAAGATTCCTACCGACAAGGCATTGTTAAGTGAAAAGGATACGAAACACGCCTTGTTAAAAGACTTTGAAAGTCCATTTGATATTAACGTAAACTTGTATTGATTATGAACATACTTGTAACAGGTGCCAATGGTCAATTGGGCAATGAGATGCGCATTCTTGCTAAGAATAGTGCTGATAAGTATGTCTTTACTGATGTAGTGGATGCCACTGAGGAATCCATTGCCATGTTAAAGAAACTAGCAGGTGATGATATAAAAACAGAAACGGAGCATCTTGATATTACCAATATTGACGCTATCCTGGAAGTCGTAAAACGTGAGAAGATAGACGCTATAGTCAACTGTGCAGCCTATACAAATGTGGATGCGGCAGAAGACAATTATGATTTAGCAGAGCTTCTTAATGCAAAAGCCCCTGGGAACTTGGCTATTGCAATGAAAGAGGTTAATGGACTATTGGTTCATATCTCTACAGATTATGTGTTTGGTAAGGAACCATATAATACACCATGTAAAGAAGACCAAAAGGGAACACCCACAGGAGTATATGGATTGACGAAGCTTCACGGTGAGCAGGCCATTCAGAATGTGGGCTGCAATTACGTCATCATCCGCACTGCATGGCTTTACAGTGAGTTCGGCAAGAACTTCGTTAAGACCATGCTTAATCTGACGGCAACTAAACCTCAATTAAAGGTTGTCTTTGACCAAGTTGGAACGCCCACATACGCTTATGACTTGGCGAAAGTCATTACAACCATACTTGATGACTACAAACTGTCTCTAAACTCTAAACTCTCAACTCTCAACTATGCGAATGCAGGTATTTATCACTTTTCGAATGAGGGTGTTTGCAGTTGGTTCGATTTTACCAAGATGATTGCTGAATATGCCGGCAATACCGGCTGCGATATTCAACCTTGCCATAGCGACGAGTTTCCCAGCCCAGTAACACGCCCTGCCTATTCGGTGCTGGATAAGACTAAAATAAAGCAAACTCTTGGAATAAGTATTCCCTTTTGGACAGACAGTTTAAGGAAGGTGATAACCAATATGACTTACAATGAATTTTAAGGATAAGTATTCGGGAAGAAATTCTTCAGTAGAGCTATTTCGAATGTTAGCAATGTTCAGTATTGTGCTGATTCATACATTCGCACATGGTTCCGGTTTGGATTATGACTGGATATACAGTCTTGGCAATGAATGGTCAACGGCAGGGCATCTGGCTCTATTCTCGTTGGGAAAGGCTGGTGTAACTTGCTTTATGTTCATATCCGGCTATTATGGCATTCGCTTTAATGGGCGTAAAATGATGAATATGGTGTTGATGCTGGCTTTCTATGTGGTCTTTTGTTCTTTGCTGACAGGCAACGTCTCACTTGGAGTGCTCTCTCTACTGCTGCATCCATGGGATGGCTGGTGGTTCGTGATGTGCTATATGTTGATATGTGTGCTTTCGCCACTTATCAATGCGGGCATTGACAAGCTTTCCCGAGCACAGTTCCGTTGGGTAGTGATAGGGATGATGATATACAGCTATATTGGTCATTTCATTACTATGCAGAATGGTCATGATACAGACTTGCTACTTACCATATTTATGGTGGGTCGGTACCTTGCAATTTACCCCCCCCTATTACGCGGAAATGTTTGCAAATCAGCGTTTTGTCAGCAATAGCTTTGGCCGTGGCTCCTATAGTTATTATGCAGATAACACACAATAATACGCTTATGAAGTTGTTCCTCAACAATAATAATCCGCTGCTGCTAATGTTTGCTGCAAGTACAGTTATTTCGTTGAGTCAACGTCCATTCCATTCTTCTCTTATCAATTGGATGGCAGGGTCAACACTTGCTATCTATTTGATAACAGAAAGTAGTGGTATACGCTCAGAACTAAATCCTTGGCTTCTATCTCATGTGATGGACAACCCTGTGGTAGGATATGGCATAATGGTAATAGTTTGTGTGGCTTGTCTGCTTATAGACAAGGTGAGAGAGCTACTATTTAACCCGATCGATAGAGTGTTGGATTTTTTTAAGGAAAACAGTTAAAGCACCGATAATCGAAAAAGATTAACATTAGCCATATATCTTATATTGATTTAACTTTTAGTAGGATGATAGAAGTCTTAGAGCATAACAAATGTACTGGCTGTGCGGCATGTTATACGGCATGTTCGCATAATGCAATTATTATGCAATACGATGAAGAGGGGTTTGAGTATCCTGTCATCAACCAAGAGTCTTGTTTAGATTGTGGTTTGTGCCAAAATGTGTGTCCAGTACTGCAATACGACAAGAGGCATGTTCTGAGAACTGCTAATAATGGCGCTCAAATAGGTTATGCTGCCAGAAATAAAAATTTTGAACAGCGCATGATAAGTTCATCAGGTAGTATATTTCCACCTATTGCTGAATGGATATTGGGAAATGGTGGTATTGTTGTTGGTACTGCTTATGATGGAAAGTATAATGCTGTTCATTTAATTATTGACACTAAAGAGAAGCTTAAAGAGATTCAAGGTTCAAAATATTTACAATGTAAGGCAGATAACACAACCTTTAAAAGAATAAGAGAAGAATTGAAGACAGGGCGTCTAGTTTTATATTCAGGAATGGCATGCCAAGTGGAAGGATTAAAGTCTTATCTACGAAAAGATTATGATAACCTTTACACTATTGACTTGATATGTATGGGTATACCATCATCTGTCGTTTGGCAAAAGTATCTAAATGCCTTCTTCAAAGGAGAGAAGATACTGCATATTAATTTTAAAGAGAAAAGCATTGGATGGGATACATTTAGCTTCTACGTAAAAACAGACAAAAGGGAATTTAAAGAACGAGGAATGGAAAACTTGTATCTTCAAAGTATGTTCCGATCGTGGAATATGCGTCCATCATGCTTCCAATGTCCATTCAAAAAAGAAGAAAGGTTTTCCGATTTCACATTAGCTGACTGTTGGGGAGCAAGCAAACTTGTACCAGAGATTAATGACAATAAGGGGCTTTCATCTGTAATTGTGCATAGCAAGAAAGGGCATGTTTTGTGGCAGGAACTATCCGATAGAATTGATTATCGCGAAATAAGCATTGAAGATATTGCTGCTGGCAACTCCAATTTAGTACAGAACAAACCAAAATCAGGTGATCGTCATCTATTTTATGATTTGTTGGAACGTAACCCTCAGAAAGCGTTTGAAAAGCTTTGTAAGGTTAATCGTCCCTCATTATTGATTCGAATGAAAATGAAATTTGTTAGTATCGTAAAATTTTGTGTGAAATGAATATAAGCAGGTTGCTATCAAAAGACTTCTGGATGATAGATAATGCTAAATTCCGTGAAGTGTATAATTATGATTTGCTTTTCAACGCCTCTTTTAGAGGGAAAGAAAAGTTGTCAAAATCTGATATGAAGCTACTTCAGATAAGATACTTATGGTATTATCGCAAGGCTCAAGCAACGCGAGGCTCATTATGGGGTATATATTATATGAGGAAGCTTGTTAGGTTTAGTGAACATACTGGGATTATGCTTTATGAAAACATGAATATCCCCAAAGGTCTTATTGTAGGACATCCGGGGCCAGTAATAATTAATAGTCAGGCAACTTTTGAAGGGAATCTGTTTTTGACTCATGGAGTGACCATAGGACGTGATATAAGAGGAAAACGTGCTGGCGCACCTCATTTTGGGAAAAATGTATGCATTAGGTGCAATTCTACTGTTGTTGGTGGAATTACTATTGGTGAAGATGTGCTTATTGCCCCTAATACGTTTGTTAACTTCGATGTACCCTCTCACTCTATTGTGATAGGTAATCCAGCAACGATTCACCATCGGGATAATGCCACAGAAGGACATATAGGAAACGTAGAAGGATGAAAAAGTTTTTGTTATACATAATTTCCGTAAGATTCAATTTACGCGTAATTTGGAAATTCTTTATTTGGAATTTTTTTATATGTCAAATAAAGAGAGATGCTGGAGTTTTTATATACCCTTACCGCAAAACCTATATTCAGCTCTCAAAAGAGTCAAAAATTATACTTCATGGTGATTTAAAACTCAATATGCCTGAGATGGCTTATACTTATAAGTATGGTTACTTGGCGATGCGAGGAAAGTCTCAATTAACAATTAATAAATCCTGTGAACTATTGGAGGGATTTGATGTCCAAATTCATGATGGAGGACATCTTCTTATTGATGCATTCCATGCAAATATTGATTTAGAGATTTCGTGTGGAAATCAAACAGAGCTACGAGGAACAGTTGTAGCAGGAAGACACGTTCGCATAAAAGACTTTAATGGCCATCAGGTAAGCTATGAAGGCTATCCTGTTTCAGCGCCTATTTTAATTGATAATCATACATGGCTTTGCACTGGAGTCTCAATCAACCCAGGAGTTCATGTGGGGTTCGGAGCTGTAGTATCTGACAATTCTTGTGTTGTTAATGATGTCGAGCCTAACACTTTTGTTCAAGGGAATCCTGCAAAAGTTGTAAGGTCCAACATTGAATTTTGCATATAAATGGAAGGTAGTAAAAGAATAGCAAAAAATACTGTTCTTCTATATTTTAGAATGATTGTCACGATGTTGGTGTCGTTATATACCTCACGTGTCATTCTTATAGAATTAGGTATAGATGATTACGGTATATTCCAGACGGTTGGAGGAGTTATAGGCATGTTTTCCTTTTTAAATGGCGCTTTGTCTACGGGAACATCTAGATACTTAACCTATGCCTTAGGAGAAAAAGACCAGACTAAACTATCTGATGTATTTACATCAGCTTTTGTCCTACATGGAATAATGGCCTTCTTGATTGTAATCTTATGTGAGACGATAGGCTTGTATTTGATAAACAGTCAACTTGTATTGCCAAAAGATCGTATGGATATTATTTTCTGGGTTTTCCAACTTTCTGTAATATCGAGTGTATTAGCCATAATTCAAGTACCTTATACTGCAGACATTATTTCTCATGAAGATATGGATGTCTATGCATATATGAGTATACTTGATGTTGTGTTGCGGTTGTTGATTGTCTATTTACTGTCGGTTGGATCAACTGATAAGATGCTTTTGTATGCAGGCCTCCTGTTGGTAGTACAGTTAATCACTACTGTTTGTTATGTTGTATATTGTTTAAAGAAATATCAAGAATCAAACTTACAAGGGCGACCGTCTAAAAGCCATTTAAAAGATATGGGATCTTTTTCTGGATGGAACCTTGTGTCATCTTCATCAGCTATGCTGGCAAATCAGGGAGTATTGATGTTACTTAATGTTTTTTTTGTGCCAGCAGTTACAGCTGCTAGAGCTATTTCAATACAAGTAAATAACGCTGTGATGCAGTTTGTAAACAATTACAGACTGGCGGCAATACCGCAGATGGTCAAGTTATATGCGCAGGATAATACTTTGCAGTCGTCACGGCTTGTCTTAATATCAACAGAAATATCATTCTATTTGATAGCATTAATTGGATTTCCGCTTCTTATTAATACGCCATTTGTACTAGATTTATGGTTAAAAGAAGTCCCTGATTATTGCATCGCTTTTGTGCAATTGATAATAATTCAAAGTTTTATTCAAACTATAGATAATTCTCTTTACTACGGGCTTTATGCTTGTGGTAAAATTAAGCAAAATGCTGTTATTAGCCCAGTTATAGCACTTTTAGGTTTCCCTATATGCTATATTTTATTTAAAATAGGCTATTCACCATTGGCTATGTCATGGACATATATTGCCATATATGGGATAATTGCTTTTGTCATAAAACCATTGTTGTTGAAACGTTTTGCGAATTACGACATAAGAATGATATATAAAAGCATATATAAATGTGTTTTGATCCTTTTCATTGGGGGTATAGCCTGGACTGGTATAGAGTTTCTCTTACATGATTTTTTAGATGGATGGTGCTATTTTATTATTTCGTCTGTTGTTGAATTAGTTTTATTATTTGCGGCGATATATTATTTTATACTTGACAAAAACCTTCGTAATAGTATAGTAACAACAATTAAAAATAAAGTAAAAAAATGAAAGTGCTTATAATTGGCGGTACAGGTATACTCAGCAAAGCTGTTGTGGATGAAAGTGCAAGTCGCGGATACGAAGTAACAATGCTGAACCGTGGCCGTAGAAAGTTGTTTATAAACGAAAAGGTTGAATTGATAAAATGCGATATCCATGACTCAGATTTGGTCAAAGAGCGTTTATGTAATAGAAAATTTGATACTGTAATAGATTTCCTTTGTTTTAACAAGAAGGATATAGAATATTCAATAAGCCTCTTTGGCTCGTTTGCGAAACAGTATATTTTTATTTCAAGCGCACAAGCCTACAATACGTCCGTAAAGGGAATGTTGTCGGAAAAATCTGAGTTAGGCCAGCCTTTGTGGGGATATAGCATGAATAAAGTCGAAAGTGAGAAAACGCTTAAGGATTTATGTAAAGCAAAAGGGATTAATTATACTATAATAAGGCCTGGGGTAAATTATGATAATACTCGGATTCCTTATGGGATGTATCCTCCTATAGGGCAACATTGGACCATGTGTAGTAGAATACTGCAGGGGAAGCCGATTATAACATGGAACAACGGCGAAAATAGGCTGAATCTGACGAGAGTAGAGGATTTTGCTCGTGGAGCAGTAGGGTTAATTGGTAATGAGAGGGCCTTTAACGAAGACTTTAATGTTGTAGGTGACTATATATACTCCTGGAAAGAAGTATTGGATACTCTTGGAAAGTTACTTGAAAAAGAGGTTAAAACTATAGATATTCCTGTTGATTTTTATGCGAGGGAACTTACTAGTGATGAAAATAAGCAGATGTTGAGAGGAGGTAGAGCACAGAATTTAGAATGTTCAAACGAAAAACTAAAATTAGTTTGTCCAGAATTCAAAACCCAATACAAACTTGAGGAAGGCCTGCGGTTAACACTGGATTTTTACAAGGCACACGGCTATTTGAACGGTTTTGATTACGGATATGATGGTGAATGCGATAGAATTATTCATAAATTCGAGAAAGAGTCTGGATTTCCTTGTTCGAGGCTTGGTTTTGTAAGATATACATCCAATGTAGCTATGAAGGATAGAATTAGATATTACCTAAACTATTATAAGAACAATCTTCTGGTTAAATTAATTTTTAAATTTAAGCAGGTGATTCACTAACTCAGATGGTTTTGAAACAATGCTTATTCAACTTCTTAAAGCTCTACATGGTGATGCCACCGTATAGAAATCGATTAGAAGGAATGATAAAAAATTTAGAATTATAATGAAAATACTGATAGTGAACCAACCCTTGAATAACAGGGGTGATGAATCTGCACACAAGGCTCTTGTCAGAACACTTGTACGTGAATTCCCAACGGCAGAAGTGTCTGTTCTGTGGGTTAATGCTAATCCGAATAGCATTATGCAATTTTCAATCAATGACAATAGAGTTAGTTACATCAACATAAAGGGGAGAAAGGGAATCTCTGGATTTACAAAGATAGCTTTGAAAACGGGGCATTTCTGGATGCTATATCTACATCCGACGACATACAAGCTAATACACATATACAAAGTCTATGATTGGGTGATAACTGCACCAGGTGGTATCTGTATGGGGGGCTTTCAAAACTGGAATCATCTCCTGATGTTACAGATTGCAAGAATGACGAAAAAGAAAATGATTTATTACGGTAGATCATTTGGCCCTTTCCCAGAAGAGACTTCGGATAATAGGAGATTCAAACAACTGAGCATGGATATGCTCAATTATTTTTCTTTCTTTTCAATAAGAGATTATAAATCTGAACTGTTAGCTCAAAAGATGGGCGTTTCATATATACCGACCGTTGACACTGCATTTCTGGATTCGCCAAAAGTAGAGATACCCAACGAACTAAAAGAATACACGGCTGCTCCCTATGTGGTCTTTGTGCCTAATCTTCTGATATGGCATTATGCTTTTAAAGACAAGCTTTCAAAAGTTGATGTTATAAATTTTTATAAGAGCATAATTAGAATAATAGAAGAAAAGTATGCTTGTAACAGAATAATAATGTTACCACAGACGTTCAATTACGGAACATACAATGGGGATGATATTCATTTCTTTTATGAACTTAAAGATAGTGTTGGGGATTGTAATATAAGCGTGATACCTGATACGTACAGCTCGGATATTCAGCAAGCGATAATTTCTGGTGCCAATTGCGTGATAGGTGCAAGATACCATTCTGTTGTATTCGCGTTAAATAACGCCGTTCCGTTTGTAGCTTTAAGTTACGAACATAAGATATCTGGATTGGTTGAAAGTCTTGATAAAAAATCTTGTATGGTGGATATTTCAAATCTTTCCCCTCAGAACTTTGATGAAAAGATTCGCGAGTTTGAGAAAGCTTTGGGTGAAGCATATGCAGATGTGAAGGCTCAAAAAGTTGCAAAGCAGATTGCTAATAATTGCTTCGACAAATTGAAAAATATGATGTATGTGGATAGTTTTCAGAATAGTTCTCAAGAATTGAGACGTAAAATTACCCCCTACCATTCAGGAAGTGTCACATTCAGCGTTACAGTTCCGGCCTACAAATCGCAGTTTTTGGCAGAGTGCATAGAAAGCATTCTGTCGCAGACGTATTCGGAATTTGAGCTAATAATCGTTGATGATGCATCGCCAGAGGATTTGAAGAGCATCGTTTCGCGCTATAATGACGATAGAATAAGGTATTATAAGAATGAAAGGGGCTACGGTGCTGTCAATGTAGTTGGCAACTGGAACAAATGTCTGGAATATTCTCATGGAGATTTTGTTATATGTATGGGAGATGATGACAGGCTAATGCCCACATGTCTAGAACAATATAATTATTTGATTGATAAGTATCCTAATTTAGATGTGTATCATGCCCGCTTTGAATTGATAGACGAAAAATCTCAGCGACATTATGTAAATTATGTTGATAAAAGAGATGAATACGAATCAACATTTGATTTGCTGGCAAATAGGTTCAAGGGAAGATACCAATTTATAGGAGATCACTTATTCAGAACCTCAACACTTCGTGAAAAAGGCGGATTTGTTGATCTCCCGTGTGCGTGGTTTTCCGATGAGATTAGTATCGCTCATTCTGCTGGAACAAAAGGCATCGCTTCAACGCCGGAGGTAGCATTTCAGTATAGGGTAAATAGAAGTACAATATCGAATAGCAGTAATTTATCAAAGTTTAAAATTGAGGCGTCCAATATAGCTGAGATCTGGTATGAAAACTTCATTAACTGCAATTCTACTTTTTGCAAGCAAGAACGAGATGTCTTAATGTCACTTATGAGAAAGAGAATAATTCGTGTTAAGAATGATTGTATGTCATATGATATGAGTTATAATCTCATTGTCGGCTGGTATAAATGGAGGAAAGAAACCTCTATACTTCAACTTCTTAATAATTGGTTTTATGGCGTGAGATTAAGAATAGGCAGGCTATATAATAGAATTGCGAGATGAAAAATAGACATATGGGATACTAAGAGACTGTATGACATATTATAGAATCCTGTTGATGTGAAGGAGTCTGGAGTTGGAAGTTTTTCGATTCATGGTCTGCGAATCATACACCTGGAAGGTGCTTCTAACAATAATTAAGAATACTGGCACTTCTATACGTGGGCAATTATCTACTTTAATGGAATGGAGACATATATGAAGAAGAACTATGGCACGCTTCAATATGTAGGTTTCCGTTTTGTTTACTTTTTGTTGAGGTTATTCCCCATTTTGCTCAATAAAAGGTACAGTATTAATGTAAGGCTGAAGTATCTCAAGGCTTTGGCATCATAGAATAATAAGAATGAAAGTAAGCTGTCAATTTTGACGTCTTGTGTATGAAATGGGAAAATGATACCTTTCTTCGACAAGCGAAGCGTACTAAAGAAACAATTAGGGCTCGTTTTAAGAATGAGAGCAATGGTATACAGTAGTAAAGATTTCCCAGTTTATCAGGAAGCAAAGTCGTTGGTTAAGGAGGTCTATGTCTTTTTAGATAAGTTTCCAAAGTGTGAAACTTACGCATTAAGCGACCAACTACGTAGAGCTGTTGTCTCTGTACCATCAAACATAGCGGAAGGGTCAGGTAGATGCTCAGTAAAAGAAAAAATACACTTTCTTGAAATTGCATATGGCTCTTTAACCGAAACGCTTTGTCAACTTGACATAGCCCATGACTTGGAATATATAACAGATGTTGAATTTAATAATATACAAGAGAAGATAGACGTTATTGGTAAGTTGCTCTCTGGTTTGCGCAATTCATTCATGAAACAGCTCTAACCGCTAACCACTAACCTCTAAACGATATAAGATAATATAAAGTTTAATTTAATCTAGACGCTTCAGGTGGCCAAAGCCGCCCTAAAAGGCTGTTTTTAAGCCTGGACATCAAAATTGACAGTTTACGAGTGGTAAATGAAAAAAATAATCTCTTTTCTCTTTATTTTAACGCCTATAATATCATTACTTCTTAATGATATTGATATTGTGGACTCTACTCTGCTATTTGGTGCCACTTTAATTAACATTGTTCTATTCAATACTAAAAGCTTTAACAACAATTTCTGCAAATGGATAGTTCTGATTTGTATATGGGTATCAGTGGTGCTGATGCCTGCTTATCATCTTGTGTATCATATTTTGAAACTTCATGATATAGTGCAAGTAGATTATAATAGGCTAGTATCATTTGGGGCAAGAATATACTTCTTTGTTACTATTTCATGGACTATATTTAGTTTTTTCTACAAAAGGAAGAAAAATGCAAATGTAAAATACAAACCAATTCAGATACCCGATGGATTAATTTTAATTTTTTTTATTTTCCTGTTCTGTTTGTCAACATTTTGTTATGCTATTGGTCTTGGACGTATGGGAACTGAGGGAGTGGAACTTCCGTTTCACTTAAGTGGAATTATTAACCTTTTCCGTAGGGCCTTTGTGCCATTATTTGTTGCCATACTTGTAGAAAATTATGTCCTTCGTGGCAAACAAATGCCTCGAAAATTCTATGTCCTGTTTGGATTATGGACTTTATTTGAGGTGTTTGCATGGATGAGCAAGAGTATTTTGGTATCTTATTTCGAACCGATTGCAATTGTTTTATATTTCTATTATAAACCAACTATAAAGCAATTGGCAAAGTTTGTTATACCTTTTGCAGTAGGTGTGCTTTTCCTTTACCCTATTATAGGTGCCATGCGAAATGTTAACAGTGGTTCTTTCTCTGAAACCTTCTCAGAAGCAAAAAGTGTAGCCGATGATGAAGCAGATACGGATGATGTTGGGCCGCTAATGAAACCACTAAATAGGACATTTATGACGGCTCAACAATATGCACAAGATTATTCATACTTAAATCAAGATGAATTGTTTGATTTCTCAAGAACAGTCCCAATCATACTGATAAGAGGTGCCGCTGCCTACCAGACCTTTGTAATTGATGGTTTTCCACCAAACGCAAACCATTCGTCAGGGACTTCAGGCTTGATGGACCCTCTCTTACATGGTGGATATGGACTTTGCTATATCTTCGTTTTCATCTTTATGCTACTTGCTACCTGGACAGACAGAACGCTGCCCCAAAAACAGTATAGTATATACGTGATCCTGTTGCTCACTATTTGGGAGTTGACAAGTTTCAGGAATATTTCCTCTTTGTATGATAGCACGGGTATTCAAACTTATTTAGTTAGAATAATAGCTATTTATATTGCCTATAAAATCAACTTTAAAAGACATGCTTATATCAAGTAGAAGATGAAAGAAAAAGAAACTTATAAAGCATATATTTTCGTCAGGAAGGATTTGTCTTCTATCTATGGTGTTAAGGTCATTATTAACCAAATAGAGAGGATTCTGCCAGGATCTAAGACTGAATCCGAATTAAGAGAAATTCCTTCTAACAAATTGGTTATACCGTATGGCGTCTTGGAGTCCAAAAGACTTATCGGTCATAAAAACGAGCGACTGAAGATAGCGTTCCTTGTTGATGCATATTCCCTTGGTGACATCTCAGATTTCAAATTCTTTTTCGGAAAACCCTATATACCGTTTAGTTTTAATGTACAAAATTTATTAAAGTTTTTCAAGCATATATATTACGAATATCTGATTTTCAGGCATTATGATAGAGTAATGTTGGTATCACATTACGATAAGGAGTATTACAGCAATATGCCCTTCATAAAGAAGTATAGTAATAAAAGTGTTGTGATACCGAATGGGGTATTGTTGCCTCAGAAAAAGGCTTATGTGCAAAGGGCTGAAAGAGCTTTCACTGTAGGATGTCTATCCCTTTGGAGCGGGGATGAAGTCTTTTACACACTAAAATGTTTTATGAATGAGGTTTGGAAGAAAGTGCCAGCAGATTCGAATATAAAACTGGTTATTGCAGGTCGTGGCATTTCCACAGAAATGACAGATTATGTCGCCCAATTTAACAATGTAACCATCATTGGTGAGGTGGAGCATCTAGAAGATTTTTACAAGAACATTGGTGCTAGTTTGATAACAATGGCAAAAAAATGTGGCATTATTAACCGTGTCTTAGATGGTTTTTCTAACCAAGTACCAGTGATAAGTCGCCCAGAGAGTTTGTTGGCATTTAAAGGCCTTCCTAATTGCTATTATACCTATACGGATATCAATACTTTTTTGTCGTCTGTAAATCAAATTCGAAATAATCCTGAAGAAACTGCAAATAGAGTATCTGACGCATATGATTATGTGAAAGAGCATCATAACTGGGAAAAGAATTATGAAATATTGAATAACTTGTTATAGTATGAACAGACTATTATTCAGAGTAATATATTATCCGACAATGTTCTTATTAAAACTTGTCGATATGGTCTACAAAAAAGGATATAGACGATGGAGCTACAAGTTTCTTGGGTTCTGTGGTGTGAGGTTCACTGGAACACCCAATTATATTAGTAGTGACGTTTATGTTGACGCATGTGAACTAATAACCCTTGGCAGGGATTGTGTCATTAGTAAAAAAGTGATTCTTTTGACTCATGATTATAGCTTAACCACTGGGATGAAAGCTATTGGTAAGCTATTTGATAAGGATAAACAAATAATTGGTGAGATAAAGGTTGGCGATAATGTCTTCATAGGCCTTGGAGCAATGCTGTTGCCTGGCACAACAATAGGTGATAATTGTATCATTGGTGCTGGGTCTGTCGTTAAAGGCTTAATACCAGACAATTCTGTTGTTGTTGGTAATCCTGCAAAGGTTGTGTGCTCCATACAAGACTATGCTAGCAAGAAAGTTGCTTCATGGGATAAACTGAATGTCAGGTGAATCTGTTTTTAGGTTGTTGAGTGTGTGATATTTTTACAAGATTGATATGAAATCTAAAACATTAGCATATATTGGAACCTATGCAAAATGGGAAATGCACCAGATGATAGATGTGTGTTTCCTACATACATGCGCTTTGGTTGCTGACAAGGTAGTATGCTATAAGGATGTTACGACATTGGATTATGTAAAGGCCATGGGACGGGAACATGGGTTTAATGATCGTGTTGTTATCAAGCGGATTCATATAATAAGATCGAAAAATCGTTTCTTAGAATTTCTTGGTTTCCTATATGCTGCTATACTTAACATTGTTTTATATCTCAGAAACTGTAGGAAAGACTATATCGTCTATAACTACGATAATGTTTTCTCTCTCCATGTGATAAATTTCCTTAACCGTATATTTTCGAAAAAGGTTGTCATACTATGTCATGATGAGATGGAATTACTGATAACAAATTCTGGTGGTGGCTTTGCCAAACTAAAACGAAAGCTGGTCAGGAACTTCTTTGGGAGTAATCGGATAGAAAAGAATATGGAGTTTGTCGTTCTGGGAGAATCCATTTGTAAAAATCTTAGAAATGTCTTACCAGAAAGCGTGCATTCTCATTTTCACTCAATAGAACATCCTTATTATTTCCATACCATCATACCGAAAGAGCAATACAACCGACCCCAAAATATAGGTCTGGTAGGAGTTATTTCAGAGTCTAAGGGACTTAATGATTTTATCTCTTTTGTGAATTTGGTATCAGAATTGTCACTAAAAGTGGATATTAAAGTAATAGGTAGGATAAGCACTCATCAATATGATAAGTTTTTCAAAGACAAACAAGTAGATATCACTTGGAAGTACCTTCCTCGTGACGAGATGGAAAGAAGAATTGCAGAGTTGGACTATATACTATATTTCTATCCTAAAGATTCATATAAATTGATTGCAAGTGGTGCTGTTTTTGATGCAGTCTGTATGAACAAACCTATATTGGCTATACGTAATGACTTTTTTGAACATGTTCTTCATTCAATAGGGTATCCTTCACTACTTGTTGATGATGTTGAAGAACTTGCAGACTTTGTGAAGCAACAGAAACCATTATCGTATGATATCAATCAATATAAAGGTGTTGATTTATTCTCGCCTGAAGCTAATAGTAAACTACTAAGACAGATATTGGAATTACCAGCATGAAAAAAGCTATTTTTTTGGATCGCGATGGAACCATTAATGTAGAGAAGCATTATCTCTACAAAAAAGAAGATTTTGAGTTTCTTCCACGTGTAATAGAAGCATTGAAAATGTTGCAAGATGCTGGCTATATGTTGATTGTAGTTACAAATCAATCAGGTATTGCCAGAGGTTATTATACAGAACAAGAGTTTAAAGACTTGAATGACTGGATGGTTAGCACATTATACACAAAAGGAGTGAAAATCTCGAATGTATATTACTGTCCACACTTACCTGACGCGGAATTAGAAAATTATCGTAAAGATTGTGAATGTCGAAAACCCAAGCTTGGCATGTATATACAAGCAGTAACAGAATATGGCATCGATTTAGCTCAGAGTTATGCTATCGGTGACAAAATCCGAGATTGTGCAATTTGTGAAACTACAGCGTGTAGAGGATTCTTGATTGAAAACAACGAAAAGCCTTCAATCATAGCAGATGTGAAAGCGCATAAATTTCGCAATGTTAAGTATTGTGATGACTTATATGGTTGTGCTGTACAAATAACCTGTTAGAATATAGTCAGTCATGGGTATGAGGAAATTTGACTTAGTAATAGTAAGGGTAGACCGCATTGGTGATTATGTTATATGGCATGATGCGTTGGTGGCTTACAGAAAACGATATGCTGGAAAGAAAGTTTTGCTGGTTTGTGTTGGTTCAATAAAAAGTATTGTTGAACAAGAGGAACTCTTCACAGAGATTTTTACTTATAATCATGACAAAGCCATTCATAGCATTAGCTATCTTTTAAGTCTGATAAGACAGCTTCACAGCTTCAGTGCCAATACTATCATATATCCCTTGTGGACAAGAAACATCATTGGCGATATTTTTGTTAGTAGTATCAAAGCCGATGAAAAGATTGGGATGAAAGGTACATCGGATGGTAAGTTCACTTTCCGTAATGTGATGAGAAATATCTTCAACCTTTCATATACAAAACTAATAGAGAACCCAAAAACAAAAAACGAAATCAGAGCGGTAGAATATTTTACTAAACAAGTTGTAGATGCGGACTACAAATATGGTTATAATAAGTTGAGTGTGAAGACGGAACTCCCTATAATAAGTAATAAATATGTTGTTATAGCCATATCTGCATCCAATGAATTAAGAATATGGAGGATGGAAAATTTCGTTAAGGTCATAAACGAAATTCCAGACGAATATGATATTGTATTGAGTGGCTATGGAATTGATGACGAGAAACGTGCAGAATTGGTGATTTCCAAGGTTGTCAACAGAATGCATATTATTAATATGGTTGGTAAAACCTCAATACTTCAGCTCGTAGCGCTTATTTCAAAAGCAAGTTTTATTATAGGAAATGACAGTTCTGCTGTACATATTGCAGCAGCATCTCGAGTACCTTCAATCTGTATATTGCCTGGTGCACATTTCAACCGGTTTGTTCCATATCCCGAGGACATGCCAGAGAGCAGATATAACCCCATGGCAGTCTATTATAAGATGGACTGTTTTGGTTGTAATTACAAATGTAAGAAACCGATCAATGGCGTATATGAGTGTTTAGAGAAGATAACTGTAGACATGGTAAACGAAAAGGTAAATCAGTTACTAAAAGAATTATCATATGGTAGAACAAATTAAGAATAGTATTAAGGAAAGCATCAGGCAAAAAGAAACTTTGCTGAAAAGCATTGAAGGGGTTGCTTTCATAGAATCGTTTTCTGAGACGGTAATTAATGCATTGCAGCATGGTAAGAAACTCTTGATATGTGGCAATGGCGGAAGTGCTGCTGATGCACAGCATTTCGCAGCTGAATTGGTAGGACGGTTTATGATAGACCGAAAGCCTCTTCCAGCAATTGCCCTAACAACAGACACATCAGTTATTACAGCTGTTGGGAATGATTATTCTTTCGATGATATATTTTCCCGCCAAGTAGAAGCCTTAGCAGTTGAAGGTGATGTCGTAGTTGGGATATCCACAAGTGGAAATTCTGAGAATGTCATTAAGGCTATATGTGCTGCGCAGGAAAAAGGATGCCATACCTTTGGTTTGTTAGGGAAAAATGGAGGGAAATTAAAAACTTTGTGTAAGCAGAGTTACGTGGTTCCTTCAGATGAGTCTGCCAGAATACAGGAAGTACATATAATGATTGAACACATAATCTGCCAAATGGTGGAGGAAAAAATATTTGGCTTATGAATTTAAGAAAAGTAAAGGGGGGAATAATTCTTGTTGTAGGTGATTTAATAGTGGATACATACCATACAGGGAGTGTTTCACGCATTTCACCAGAAGCACCGATTCCTGTCGTGAGAGTATCGAATAGCTTCAGTGTCCTAGGAGGTGCAGCAAATGTTGCTAGGAACCTTAAAGCACTGCATTGCAATCCTATTGTAGTCGGCGTGAAAGGTAATGACGCAAATGGCGAATTGATGGACCAGTTATTCCACGATGCGGATATAAAGAGTTACATCACGCCTTGTAATTATCCGACTATCACAAAAACCAGGGTAGTTGGGAATAGGCAACAAATCGTCAGGGTGGATTTTGAGAATGACCAGATGAAATTAGAGGCGGCAATATATGATAGTGTTTTCGCAAAAATAGTAGAATTACTACCTCATGTTGATGCCGTTGTCTTGTCAGATTATGGAAAAGGTTTTTGCAATGATAGTTTGTGTCGCTTCCTAATAGAAAAGGCTAATAAGTGTAACAAGGTTATTATCGTTGACCCCAAGGGGAATGACTGGTATAAATACGGTAATGCAACCTTTATAACACCAAATATTAAAGAATTATCTGATGTTGCAGGTGAGGCAGTTGAAAACCAAGATGAAAAAGTTATTCCTGTTGCAAAAAAGATGCAAAAACAGTATAGAATACAGAATGTACTTGTTACTAGATCTGAGAAAGGAATGACGTTAGTCTCTGATTCGGAATCACATAATTTGCCGACTGTGGCAAAAGAGGTCTTTGACGTTTCCGGTGCTGGTGATACCGTTGTTGCTACATTGGCTGCTGCATTGGCTGGTGGTTTTTCATTAATAGACTCTCTAAATCTAGCTAATCGGGCTGCAGGAATAGTCGTAGGCAAGTCGGGCACACAGCCAATATATTTTGAAGAATTAACAATCTCAGAAACTTTCCTTGGCAATAATAAGTTCATATCGATAGCTCAACTGAATGACTTGATGGTTATGCTTAGAGAAAACCATCGTAAGGTGGTTTTTACAAACGGGTGCTTCGATGTCATCCACATGGGTCATGTAACCTACTTACAAGAGGCAAGGAAAATGGGGGACGTGCTTATATTAGGGCTGAATTCTGATGCTTCAGTTAAGAGACTTAAAGGTGAAAACCGACCAATAAATTCGCAAGAAGCCAGAGCTAAAGTCCTGTCTGCAATGAGTTGTGTAGACTATGTTGTCGTGTTTGATGAAGATACTCCATATAATCTTATCAAGACGGTTGAACCAGATGTACTTGTAAAAGGCGGAGACTATAAGGTAGAAGAAGTCGTAGGGAGAGAGTTTGCAAAAGAAGTAGTCCTTGTTGACTTTGTTAAAGGACACTCCAGTACGCGTATTATAGAGCAGCTGGGGGGGGGTAAATTTGCAATAAATCTTTTATATTACCATAACAGGAGGGCTGCCTGATGAACAGTCCTCTATTCAACTTTGAAAAGGAGCGGAAACGTCTGTTACAGATAAATGTTTCGGCAAATTGGGGGTCGCATGGAAGGATAGCTGAAGATATTGGGCAGTTAGCGATAACTAAAGGTTGGGAAAGTTATATTGCCTATGGAAGAATGGCAAATCCCAGCAATTCACATCTTATAAAGATTGGGAATAAGTGTGATATCGTGTGGCATGGTATTGGAAGTCGTTTATCTGACAATCATGGCTTAGCGTCAAGAGGAGCGACATGTAAGCTTGTGAATGTAATACAATCAATTCAACCAGATGTTATACATCTTCACAATGTTCATGGCTATTATCTAAACTATCCTACCCTTTTTGATTTTCTAGTCCAATATAATAGACCTGTTGTCTGGACCTTACATGACTGTTGGTCTTTTACTGGTCATTGTGCATATTTTACATACACGAAGTGTGATAAATGGAAAACGGGATGCTTTGATTGCCCTAACAAAAATAATTATCCGGCTTCATATCTGTTGGACAGGAGTCGGAGGAACTATAAGTTAAAGAAGGAATATTTCAACTCTTTGAATAAATTAACTTTAGTACCTGTTTCAGAGTGGTTGTATGATTTGTTATCTGAATCTTTCCTAAGTGATATACCAAGGAAGTGTATTCATAATGGAATTGATCTGGATATATTCAAGAGGAATAATAACTTACAATCAATTTGTCCAAATCAAAAGGTTGTGTTAGGAGTCTGTAGTGTTTGGGATTTTAGAAAAGGTCTTAAAGATTTCATAGAATTGCGACATTGGCTAAGTGAAAATTATATTATAGTCCTTATAGGTCTTACTAAGCAGCAAATAAAGGAACTTCCTGATGGAATAGTTGGTATCGAACGGACAAATGACGTGCAGGAGTTGGCTGCATACTATTCACGTGCAGACGTGTTTGTGAATCCAACATACGAAGACAATTTCCCGACAACAAATCTTGAAGCATTAGGGTGTGGAACACCTGTTATTACATATAAAACAGGAGGAAGTCCTGAAGCAATAAATCAAAAGACTGGTATTGCAATAGAATGTGGAGATATTATAGCTTTATCTGATGCCATAAAAAGAATATGTAATTCTGATTGCAGACACATACTAAGGAGAGATTGCCGAGAGCGAGCTGAGAGGTGCTTTGATAAAGTCAAATGTTATCAAGAATATTTCAAATTATATGACTCGCTGATAGGCGGAAGTACTACATCTATTTGACATTGTATAGATTGGATATGATGAATTCGAGGTTAAAACAGACTATTATATTTTTCATATCTTTGTATAGCCTTTCGTGCTTTTCTAAAGTTTATACTATTTCAGGTGATGATAAATCTTTTGAAGTGCAGCTATCAAAGATACTTTCAGATATAGACAGGTTGCCTGATTCGGAAAAAGTGAAAGTGAAGATTAAGGGTGGCTATTATCCTCTTTCAAGAACCATACAGGTAAAGATAAGAAAGCATCATATCTCTATAGAAGGATCAAAACATGAACCAGTTGTAATTTCTGGGTCTATAGCGGTAAATGAATGGGATGTGCTACCCGGTGGAATTTGGAGAGGACGATTACCAGATGAAGTTGGTAAAGATTATGTGCTTGATCAATTATTTGTTAATGGTGTAAGAGCCATGAGAAGCCGTACTCCTAATTCTGGGGCTTTCTTATTAGAAAATGGCATCAAAGAAAACGACCAGTTTAAAGCAATTATATGTAAGGAAGATGCCAAAACTATAGGGCTATTCGGAAACGATGAAATTCCAATATTGACCATTTTCAGGAAATGGGCAGTATCAAAACGATATTTAAAAAGTATATCGCACCAAAATAATGCGCTTTCATTCGAAGGTGTGGAGTTTCCTCATAACAATAAGTTTGTGAAAGGGAATTGGGTAGTTGTAGAAAATGCACGGAGTTGTATTGATTTGCCGGGTGAATGGAGTTGTGACAAACAAGGTTATATTTACTATTTGCCGAAGAAAGGAGAAAAGATAGATGAGACTGAGTTTCGTATACCTATTTTAAGCAAGCTGGTTTGTATAAGTGGTGGAGAAGAAAGGACAGGAGGACTTGATTTTAAAAATATCATATTTGAGCATACCACATATAAAATTCCAGTTCAAGGGAGTGAGTTAGATCAAGCAGCCTCAGATATGAGTGCATCAATAGAAGCTGATGATGTTGAAAATGTTTGTCTTGTTAATTGTGAGATACGAAATGTTGCAAACTATGGAATATGGCTGCGCAGGGGTTGTTCGGAGTCTGCGATAGCGAAATGTTATTTTCATGATATTGGGGCTGGTGCCATAAAAATTGGCTCAAAGAAATTGACTGATTCCTTGACTAATCACATAATTATTGATAATAACATAATCAGTAAGTATGGTGTGTTGATGGAGAGTGCTGTTGGAATCATTCTCTTTCATGCAGCGGACTGTAAAGTCTTACATAATGACATCCACGATGGATACTATTCAGGGATTTCGGTAGGTTGGGTGTGGGGGTATAGAGATAGCCCATCAAAGAGAAATGAAATTGCTTACAATAGGATTTCTCATATTGGGACTGGTCTTCTAAATGACCTTGGGGGAATATATACTTTAGGGAAATCAGAAGGAACCCATATACACCACAATGTAATTTCAGATGTAATATCTGGTGACTTCCGTGGTTGGGGTATGTATGCTGACGAGGGAACATCTGGTGTGCTATTTGATAAGAATTTAGTATTTCGTTGTACATCAGGTGGATTTCATCAACACTATGGTTCCGAAAATATTGTGAGGAACAATATTTTTGCATGGGGTGAAAAGAGCCAGTTTACCTTATCTGGTGCTCAGGAAGAATTGCCTTTGACTTTTACACAAAATATTATCCTTATGGACACAGGACTTCTGATGTCAGGAGGTGGCGTTAAAAGCAATCATTTCAAAGTCGGGAAGAATTGCTATTGGAAGGTTTCGGAAGGATATCCAAAGGTTGTAGATTTAAATCTTGATACGTGGTTAGAAAAAATAGACACCACTTCGATATATATGAATCCTTTATTCAGGAATCCAATCAAAGGAGATTTCCGAATAATGGGTAGTGCAGTAAGCCGGAATATAGGATTTGAAAGGTTTGACTTTTCTCATGCTGGAGTGTATGGCAGTAGAAAATGGAAAAAATTAGTTTTAGGCTCTTTGTCTAAATAGAGTGTAGAATATATTTAGTACTAATGTAAAAGACAGATGAATCAATTGTTTTGGGAGCTTGTTCAGGTTGCTCTTGGAACTTCAAACAAACTATCACATATTCCATCAAAGGTAGAGTGGAGGAATATATACGATGAGGCAACACGTCAAGCAGTTATAGGTGTTGTTTTTGAGGGTGTAAAAAAACTTCCTGTAGATTATTGGCCACCTCAGGATTCGAAATTCCAATGGATAGGTATTTGTGAACAGATAAGTCAGCAGAATTTATTACTGAATAAACGATGTGTTGAAGTTTCAGAACTCTTCGCAAAAAAAGGCTATCGTAGTTGCATACTCAAAGGGCAAGGAAATGCTTTGATGTATCCCAATCCATTAAGTCGAACACCAGGTGATATTGATATCTGGGTAGAAGGCAATAGGAATAAGATAACGGAGATGGTTCGCATGAAGTTTCCTGATGTTCAAGAGCAGTATCATCATATCGACTTTCCTGTATTTGATGATATTAATGTCGAAGTTCATTACAGGCCATCATGGCAAATAACTCCAATTCACAATAGGCGTATTCAACAATATTATATTTCTCGTAGAAATGTACAATGTAATCACGTATGTAAAAAGCTGGATGAGAAGGGGCGAGTCTGTGTGCCGACACGTGATTTTAATCTGATTTTTCAGTTATCTCACATCATGAGCCATTTCTTCTTAGGAGGCATTGGACTACGACAGTTAATAGATTACTTTTATCTTCTAAAACAAGATTTCTCAGAATTAGAGCGCAAGGAGTATGTTGAGAATTTAAAGAGATTTGGCATGAAGAAATTCGCAGCCAGTTTGATGTGGTTTATGAAGGACATCTTAGGTCTTGAAGATCAGTACATTCTTATAAAGCCTTATAAAAGGGGTGGTAAGCTAATTTACAAAGAGATTATATCTACTGGTAATTTTGGGCATTATGACAATCGGATAGAAAAACGTTCCATAGGCAGGTTCAGCACAACTTGTTTCATAATAATAAAAAATTTGAGATTGGCTAATATTTTTCCTGTAGAAGTTTTTTGGAGCCCAATTATGCTATTGCGTGACGTATATTTAAAAAGTTAATAAGATCCATATGAAATTTACAATAGTTACAGCTACTTATAATAGTGGCAAAACCGTAAGAGATACGATAGAAAGTGTGCTGCGGCAGACGTATACTGACTATGAGTATATCATCAAAGATGGAGGGTCTAAAGATAATACTTTGGAGATAGTTAGGGAGTATGAACCGAAGTTTGGAGGGAAGATGAGGATTGTATCTGAACGAGACAAGGGCATATACGATGCCATGAACAAGGGGTTTCAGATGGCAACAGGAGATGTTCTTATGCTAATTAACTCTGACGACTTGTTTGCTCGTAATGATGCTGTTGAGCTTGTAGCCAAAGAATTTGAGAAACATCCAGAAACGGATGGTGTTTATGCAGACTTGTATTATGTTTCACAGAACAATATCAATAATATAGTTCGCGTATGGAAGACTGGTCAACAGAAATCCATGCGATATGGTTGGTTGCCTGCTCACCCGACATTTTATGTAAAGCGTGAATGTTATGAGAAATATGGCTATTTTAACCTGAATTATCCTTTGGCGGCTGACTTTGAACTAATGCTGAGATTTGTTGAAGGTCATGGTGTCAAGTTGGTCTATTTGCAGGAGCATTTGGTGAAGATGAGACTAGGTGGTGCTACGAGTAAAAACTTAAAAAATATATATAAACAAGACGTTGAAACAATAAAGGCTTTTAAGGAGAATGGCCTCCCAGGTGGAAACATCACTTATTTGTTTTGGCGTTATTTACCGAAAATTAAACAATTCTTTAGAAAATCAGAATAATGAAAAAGCTACTCTTTACGGGAGGCACTGGCTTTCTTGGTAAGAATGTGATGCCTTTGTTGACACAGCAATATCAAGTAACAACATGTGGTATCACGCCAGATGATATGATAAAGGCTAATCTGGCTAAAGACGTACCTGTGTTGCCGGAGAAATATGACGTAGTGTTACATGCTTGCGGAAAGGCTCATGTGGTGCCAAAGACGGAAGCAGAGAAACAGGCGTTCTATGATGTGAACTATAACGGAACCATTCATCTTTGTGAAGCATTGGAGAAGGTAGGTGTTCCGAAGGCATTTATATTTATCAGTACTGTTGCTGTGTACGGGTGTGATTATGGTGAGAATATAGATGAAGCTCATCCATTAAACGGTACTACTCCTTATGCAGACAGCAAGATTAAGGCAGAAGAGTATTTGACCAAGTGGTGTCTTGACCACAATGTGCGTCTCAGTATCCTTCGCCCTTCTCTTCTTGCAGGTAAGAATGCACCAGGTAATCTTGGGGCAATGGTAAATGGTATCAGGAAAGGATTCTATATGAACATTGCTGGGGGAAAAGTCGTTAAGAGTATCTTGATGGCAGAAGATATTGCACGGTTGATTCCACTATTGGAAGGGAAAGGCGGAATATATAATGTCTGTGACACTCGCCAGCCTTCGTTTGGGGAGATTTCTATGTCTGTAGCTAGGCAGCTTGGCAAGGGTAAACCATTGAATATTCCTTATTGGCTCGCGTGGTGTATGGCTAAGGTGGGAGATCTATTAGGTTCTAAAGCTCCGATCAATTCATACAAGTTGGAAAAGATGACCAAGTCTCTGACTTTCTCCAATGAGAAGGCTCGAAAGGAACTTGGTTGGGAACCGCTGGATGTGTTGGAGAACTATCATATATAATCAATCTCTGTTATTTGTTTATCGCTTTTGATGTAGCATAAAAGAAAGTTTATAGCTAATAGCCACACTCAATAAGATAATTTAAATGTTACTTCATTCATGTTCGAAAACTCTTGTGTCAATAGTTATGATAGTTGTTCCGATTGTCTTAACTGCACATAACTATCCTTATAATTCTTATTATAAGATAGATATTAACGATAATTCTATATATGAAAATGAAGTAACAAATGTTGTTTTAGATAATAGAACACCATTCGTGGATCAGGTTACCCAACCAAATACAAGGTATATAATACGAGATAATTTTGACCTTGGTGGAGCTGGTGAAAATGGTGTAGATCCTGTTAAATTGCCAGAGAATATTGTTCTGCATTTTGATGGAGGTAGTATAGATAACGGAACAATTATTTTTAATAATACAGAAATAATAGGTACCCGAGGCTTTGGTAACAAGTTGTCTTTTCTTGGTGATGTATTGAATTCAATTGTAGATTTAAATATTTTTAAAGATAACACCGAACCTTTATACAACATTAATAAATTATTGGGAGATTATGATATTTATAGTAAAGTGGGAGTTAGTTATAACTGTGGGAAGACTTTTTTAGTACCTAAAGGAAATTATACCGTGACAAAAGGACTTGCTCTCCACGGTGTATCTGACATTACTGTCGATTTTTGTGGAAGTACTATAACGGATGTTATTTCTACTGTAGAATTAAAAGAATTTGTAACAACTCCTTTGATTTGGATAGTTGACGCTTCCGCTATAAATATAATAAACTTAAACTACAAATACTCTAACAGAAAAAAGTTAAAAACTTTCAATAGTGGCATTATCTGTATGGGGGCCAGAAATACTGTTACTAATAATTTTAAGACGTATAATATTAGTATTTGTAATATTAAAGGAGACAGTTATGGTTTTATCCCCTCTGTAGATGATAATTATGGTTTGACTGCAATAGGTGCGCTAGGCGAAGTACAAAACATTTTTATTAAAGGCTGCAAATGGTGCGGACCAATTACGGCTTTTGCTAATTTTGAATGGGCGGCAAAAGGAACTCAAATTGATAATTATTATGGGCTTAGACCATATAATATCTCAATAGATAATATAATACTTGAAGATGTTGCCTATCAAGGACGTTGTAAGGGCATTAGATTATCTTCTTCGTATAATATCGATATTTGTAATATTTATGCTCATAATTGTGATAATAGTATAAGTTTTTTTAATGGTGATTATGGCATTGCTAGAGTTAATCAGACTGCTAAATTTGAAAATGTTGTCCACAAGAATGACAAAATCGACTCTTATAGTAGGGCTTTCTATTTCATGACCTTGTACAAAGAGATAAAAGATAGTTATTCAAATGTGGTTAATTATCATCCTACAATTTCTTTAAATAATTGCGTTTTTGATAATCTTTCTAGCGGTGTTGTTTTAAACAACATTGAGGGTAATTTTACAGTTCAAAATTGTATTTTTAAAAATAACACAATAGGAATTAGTGGTTATGTTTTATATAATGAAGGCTTTTTTCTAGTTGATAATTGTTTATATCAAACATGTAAACATTCTATCATTGTAGATAACAAATCGTTTCATATAAGGAATTCCATTTTTATAAAGTCAGTAGAAGCCCCCAATGATATTCGTCCTAAAATAACTCACAAAGAACGTTATGGGATAGATAAGCCGTTTGTTATAGACAATTGTCAATTTAAAACAATTGGTGAAAGAAAATCTGTTGATGTTCAGCCGATTGTTGACACAAATAGTTTTACCTACTCACTAATTGTTAAGAATAATAGTTTTGAAAATACTTCAGCTCAGCATCCTGCTGTATCTTGCAATCAGTATTTTTATACTTTTTTTGACTCAAACCAAGGTGCTTTTTTGACGTCAGGTATAGCTGTTGTAGACAAGGATGATGAGAAAAAGGGTTTGGTTGCGACAACAAATTATAATAGCGAAAATGCATATGCGTCTTTGGACAAATGGAATAAGGTAAGGGGTAATATACTTGATGCAAGATTTACAATAAAATATATTCATGATGAAGGGAATTGTCTTGTTGCTGGCGTAAGTCAAGAAGGCTTTATAAATAGTATTCAAATAGTGAAAACAAGTTCTCGTGATTTAACAATTGTTCATAATGCCCGTAATATTGGAAGTAACTTGCCTATCTATATTTCTGGATACTCAAATAACGATACTAATGTTCCATTAATTATAAAAGATAATTGCATAATTGAATTATATTTGCCATATAAATCTGCAAGATATCTTATAGCAGTAATTAAGAAAACACTATAAGTCAAAATGTGGGTGACTATTATTGATTTTAGATAATTGTACTGGTCTGTGTACTCAGAAATTAGCTTTCTTTAAATTTGACAGATAGGTATGTCTGGGAACGCAGTAGGACACATCTATGGATTATGTACAGCACATACATGTATTTACTATGGATTGCTTGTGTTTTAATTCATTTTATGATTAACGAATTGTAGTGGCGATAAATTTAATAGATAATAATAATCAATAATGAGAATAATGAAAACAGCTTTAATTACTGGTATAACAGGTCAAGATGGTAGCTATCTGGCCGAGTTTTTGTTGGAAAAGGGTTATGATGTTCACGGAACAATTCGTAGAAGTTCGGTGGATTTCCGTGAGCGTATAGCACACCTTGAGGGTACACCTCATTTCCATCTGCACTATGCAGATCGTAAGCTGTCAATTTTGACGTCTTGTGTATGAAATGGGAAAATGATACCTTTCTTCGACAAGCGAAGCGTACTAAAGAAACGATTAGGGCTCGTTTTAAGAATGAGAGCAATGGTATACAGTAGTAAAGATTTTGAGAGCCTTTGGTTTCTGTACCAGGCTGAGGACCTTCCGAAAGGACCGGGGGGACAGGTACCTGTTTCACGAATAATAGGAGTCAGCAATAATTAATAGTTGAGAATGCCAAGGCAGGCGAGACAAGCATCAGGAACTGGTATATATCATGTGATGATGCGTGGTATACTTCCTCCTATGTATACTATTATAATCGCAAGTATTCAAGGGATGGTCATCTGTTCTACGAGCGGTTTAGAAGTGAGGCAGTGAACGATATGGCTCATTTCGAGACTCTTTTGAGATATATTCACCAAAACCCTGTTAAGGCTGGGATGGTGGCAGAAGTGAAGGGTTACGAGTTCAGCAGTTGTCATGAATATGAAGACAAGAATAGTACGCTATTCCCTTTATGTGACACTCGCACTGTTTTGAGCCGAATACCCTTTGAGGAGTTGAATGAACTTGTGAATGAGCCTTTGCCTGATGAAGTCGCTTGCCTTGACATAGAGGATGCTTCGAAAGGACGACCTTCAGATGATCAAGTTATGATGTTGATTAAAGAAATGACTGGTGTAACGGATAGCACCGCTTTTCAGCAATTACCAGCAGATATGAAGAAGTCTGTATTAATAGAATTGAAGGGTAAAAGAGCATCATTGCGTCAGTTGGAGAGATTGACAGGAATCAGTAAAAGCATGATTTAT
>ODAJ014740239.1_pt1 | contig 29654 bp, 30 predicted proteins | sample 1539241 | NCBI WGS metagenome assembly ODAJ01 (sample SAMN02144231, study PRJEB22623) | gut metagenome | biome: sheep rumen | host: Ovis aries | place: New Zealand
GAGCAGCTGAGCCTGGTTCTGGGCGAAATAGCCTATCTGGATATTATGCCCCACCTTCAGCTCTCCCGTATAGGGAATCTCGCCCATGATGCACTTCACGAGTGTGGATTTTCCTTCACCATTCTTTCCGACGAAGGCCACCTTCTCACCGCGCTTGATAGTAAGCGTCACATGATCAAACACCGTGTGGGCGCCATAGTCCTTACGCACGTCATCGCAGATGATCGGATAGTCGCCGCTGCGGAGACAAGGCGGGAACTTCAGGTGCATCGCGGAGTTGTCCACCTCGTCGATCTCGATAGGCACGACCTTCTCCAGCTGTTTGATCTTCTGCTGCACCTGAACGGCCTTCGTGGCCTGATAGCGGAAGCGCTCGATGAAGGCCTTCATCTCTGCCACCTCCTTCTGCTGGTTCTCATAGGCCCTGAGCTGCTGCTCGCGGCGCTCCTTGCGCAAGACGACATACTCGTCGTATTTCACCTTATAGTCGATGACTCTGCCACAGGATATTTCCAGCGTGCGGTTCGAGACGTTGTTGATAAATGCACGGTCGTGGCTGACAAGCACCACCGCACTTGACGACTGCGCAAGGAACTGCTCCAGCCACTGTATCGACTCGATGTCCAGATGGTTGGTAGGCTCGTCGAGCAACAGCACGTCGGGCTTCTGCAAGAGGATCTTCGCCAGTTCGATACGCATGCGCCAGCCTCCGGAGAACTCCGAGGTGGGACGATCGAAGTCAGTCCGCTTGAAACCCAAGCCTACAAGCGTGCGCTCCAGCTCTGCCTCACGGCTCTCGGCACCCATCATCATATAGCGCTCATGCGCTGTCGTGTATTTCTCTATCAGGGCCAGATAGCTCTCGCTTTCATAGTCGGTGCGCTCTGCGAGCTCCTGGTTCATCTTGTCAAGCCGCTCCTTCATCCGCGTGATGTCGGCAAAGGCCTTCTGGGCCTCCTCCCTCACCGTCGTGTCGTCTTGCAGGATCATCACCTGGGGCAGATAGCCGATATGGCAGTCTGTGGGCACGCTGACGTTGCCTGCCGTAGGTTTCTGCTGTCCGCAGAGTATCTTCAGCATCGTCGACTTGCCTGCACCGTTCTTGCCGACAAGGGCAATACGGTCCCGATCGTTGACCACAAAACTGGCATCAACGAACAAGGGCTTCACCCCGAATTCCACTTTCAGTCCTTCTACAGAAATCATCGCTTGTCAACAAATACATAGTCCTTATACTGTTCCCTCGGGAAACTGAGCATCTCGTCGGTGATGCCGCCCGAATGGAAATCTGATATCTTGATGGTGGTCCAGATAAAGGAGATCTTGATCCTCAGACGGATAGGATTGTAGGTCTTCCGTTCTACGAGGGCACGCACTTCCTTGATGCCCTTCACACCATCCTTGGCCTTCAGCGTGAGCATCAGCCCCTCGGGATCCTCTGCAATGCTGTAGTCGAAGTTCTCTGGCTCAAACTTGAACTTGCGCGAGTACTTGTCCGACTTGTTGTTCTTCGCATTGTGGATCTCCACTTCCTTCTTCCTCTTGTTTTTCTTCTTGATGGTATAGACCGTCGTGCCGTCGTTCCACGAGTTCATCTTCGCATCCACGAACTTGCTCTTCTTGCCCTTATACCATATCGTACCGTTTGTCTTGTAGATACCTATGATATTCACGTCGTAGTGGAGCGTAGCCCCCTGTTCACCAAATACCTGCTGGTATGCCTGGTTGAAGATACGCCTCGCCTGACGTGAATTCGGAGTCTCATCTGCCTGTACCGTACACAGTGCTGAAATCAGCAACATGATTATCAAAACAATCTTTTTTCTCATATTTCTTCAGTTTCGAGCTGCAAAATTACACATTTCTCATGGATTTTCACTATTTTTGCACACAAATTAACGTATTTACCTATTTATATTATGGAGAAGAACATCTTTGCCCATCTGATAGCCACCGCCCTCAACCTTCAGGAACGGGCCGTAGCCAATACCATTGCCCTGCTCGAAGAGGGTTGCACAATACCTTTTATCTCACGCTACCGCAAGGAACGTACTGGAGGACTCGACGAGGTACAGATAGCTGCCATCAGCGACCGTTTCGACAAGCTGCAGGAGATACAGAAGCGCAAGGAGACGGTCATCAAGACCATCACCGACCTTGGAAAGATGAGCCCGGAGCTGGAGAAGCGTATCACTGCCTGCTGGGACGCCACAGAACTGGAGGATATCTACCTGCCCTACAAGCCCAAGCGGCGCACACGGGCACAAGTGGCTCGGGAACAAGGACTGGAACCCTTGGCACAACTGCTGATGCTGCAGCGTGAGCACGACCCTGAACACGCTGCGGAGCGCTTCGTCAAGGGCGATGTGAAAGATGCCGCAAGTGCCATCAAGGGTGCACAGGACATCATCGCCGAGACTGTCAGCGAGGATGAGCGCAGCCGTCAGCAGCTGCGCAACGCCTTCAGCCGTCAGGCTTTCATCGTCTCCAAAGTGGTGAAGGCCAAGGCTGAGAGCGACGAAGCGGCGAAATACAGCGACTACTTCGACTGGGAAGAGCCACTGAAGCGCTGTTCGTCGCACCGTCTGCTGGCCATGCGGCGCGGTGAGAGTGAAGGCATCCTCCGCATCAGCATCTCTCCCGACGACGAAGAAGCCGTCAGCCGTCTGAAGCGCCATTATGTCTATGGCAGCACACCTTGCGGACGTCTCGTCGAAGAGGCCGTCGAGGATGGCTACAAGCGTCTGCTCAAGCCTGCCATCGAGACGGAGTTCGCTGCTCTCAGCAAGGAGAAAGCCGACGAAGAGGCCATCCGCGTCTTTGCAGAAAACCTGCGACAGCTGCTCCTCGGTGCACCTCTGGGACAGAAACGGGTGATGGGTATCGACCCCGGCTTCCGCACAGGCTGTAAGGTTGTATGTCTCGACGCACAGGGCAACCTCCTCCATCATGAAGCTATCTTCCCTCACCCGCCTGTCAACAAGCGTACAGAGGCCGCGATAGCCGTGCAGAAAATGATCGGCAAATACCAGATTGAGGCCATCTCCATCGGTAACGGTACTGCAAGCCGCGAGACCAACGACTTCATCAAGGATGTGTTGGCTGGCCGCTATAATCTCGACACCAAGAAAACGGGAGAACAGACGAAGCCGCAGGTGTTCACCGTCTCCGAGGATGGTGCCTCAGTCTATTCTGCCTCGAAGATTGCGCGCGACGAGTTTCCCGATGAGGATGTCACCGTGCGCGGTGCCGTATCGATAGGGCGCCGTCTGATGGATCCGCTGGCAGAACTCGTGAAGATCGATCCAAAGAGCATCGGTGTCGGGCAGTATCAGCACGATGTCGACCAGGCGAAGCTCAAGCACTCTCTGGACCAGACCGTCGAGAGTTGTGTCAATGCCGTTGGCGTGAACCTCAACACTGCCTCCCAGCACCTGCTGATGTACGTCAGCGGACTGGGGCCCACACTCGCCAAGAACATCGTCGAGTATCGGCGCGAGAACGGTGCCTTTACCTCACGGGCACAGCTGAAGAAGGTGCCGCGTCTCGGACCTTCCGCCTTTCAGCAGTGCGCTGGTTTCCTGCGTATCCCTGGTGCCAAGAATCCACTCGACAATTCTGCCGTCCATCCCGAGAGCTATCCCATCGTCGAGCAGATGGCAAAGGATCACGGCTGTACCGTCAGTGAGCTGATAAACAACAAGGAGAAGCGCGAGGCCATCGATATCAAGAAGTATGTGACAGACGAGGTCGGCATCCCCACCCTAACGGATATCATGCAAGAACTCGAGAAGCCTGGGCGCGATCCGCGTGAACAGTTGGAAGAGTTTGAGTTCGACAAGAATGTATCCACCGTCGATGACCTTGTCGAAGGAATGATCCTGCCGGGTATCGTCACCAACATTACGAATTTCGGTGCCTTCGTCGATATCGGCGTCCATCAGGATGGCCTCATCCACATCTCACAGATGGCCAATCGCCGTATCGCCCATCCCACAGATGTGGTGAAGCTGCACCAGCATCTCAAGGTACGGGTCATCGAGGTAGATCGCCGCCGGAACCGCATCTCCCTATCGCTGAAAGGAATATAAAGGTACTGGTATTTAGTACTTTGAAGTATAATCCTCATGGATACTTTCAGCCATGAGACGGTATATCTCGCGGGTACGCTCATCGGGTAGCATCGCCATCTGCATCGCCATCACATTCTTGTCGTAGCGCACCATAGGTCCTGTCTGGGCTGCCTTAGGTGACATCGTCTTGACCTTACGGGCCGTTTCCTCTATCAACGGGAGGAAAAGGCCGAAGTCTATCTGTTCACGTTCAAGCACGCGTTCTGCCAAACGGTAGCAGTGGTTCGTGAGATTACAGGCCAGCACAGCTGCCAGATGCATCTTCTTGCGCTTCTCCGAGTCGCAGTCCACCACATGGCTGGAGATTGTCTCTGCCAGCGTACGGACTACAGCCAGATCTGCATCGCTGGAAGCCTCCACAAAACAAGGGATCTCCCGGAACGCCACACGACGATTCTTGCTGAAGGTCTGCATCGGATAGAGCACGCCATAGTGCGCAGCAACCCCCCTGAAGACATCCATCGCCACGCTGCCCGCCGTATGCAGGAACAGAGCCGTAGGACATGAACTGCAAAGCGAAGCAATCAGGCCGCCAAGCGCATCGTCTTTCACGGAGAAGATATAGACATCGGCATCTTTACAAACTGTCTCAACGGTAGTTGTGAAGTCGCACTCCAGCTGATCCGCCAAATCCCGGGCATGCGCCTCAGTTCGGCTGAATACCTGCACGATGTTTTTGCCAGCATCCTTCAATGCCAGCGACAGTTGTGTTGCCAGGTTCCCTGAACCTATGATTACAATCTTCATCCTCTGTGAGTAGCTTTGAAGAGTCCTTTCAATAATAGGTATTTATCTAACACGATCTGGTGACGGCACTGTGGCACGATGTCCTTCGCCATACCGCCTGTAGCGATGATATGCACAGGCTCAGAGAGCGTTGGCAGTATCCTGTCGATCAAACCATCGATCATAGCGGCGGTACCATTGAGGATTCCACTCTGCATACATTCCAGCGTGTTGCGCCCCACGAGATGCTTCGGCTTCTCAATATGGATGGCAGGCAACTGCGAGGCACGCTGACTGAGCGCATTCAGTGAGGTCTTCACCCCTGGGATAATCAGTCCTCCTGTAAAGACATGGTTCTCGTCAACAACCCCGATTGTTGTGGCCGTACCAAAATCTATGACAACCGCGGGTACGCCATAACAGGCTGCAGCCCCCAAGGCATCACCCAGGCGATCCTTGCCCAACTGTGACGGCGACTCTATGTCGATGGTAAGTAATCCCTGTGCGTCGTCGATGCCAAAGAAGTGTGGCATGCTACCTGTCAGGTCATTGACGGCCTGCGCCACATCGTCATCCACTTCCGGCACCACCGACGATACTGTCACACTTTCTACCGCAGCGGAATCAACGCCGTATTTCCTAAGTCCCTGTTTCAGTTCATAGCGGAAATAGCTCACGGTCTCCTCCTTCCGAGTCTTGAAGCGCCAGGTGTTTGTGATTTGTCCTTCCTGGTCTGCGATGGCTACCACAACGGTAGAATTGCCGATGTCTATCAGTAAGTGCATGATAGTGTTCAGTTGTTGATAAAGTCTCTGATACTGTCCAGTATCTGATCTGCCGTTTCTTCCTTCGAGCAAAGCGGCAGCTCCTTGACGGTCTGTTGCGTGATAAGCGTTACCTTATTCGTATCCACGGCAAAGCCCGTCTGTTCGGAAGCTATAGAGTTGGCACAGATCAGGTCTGCGTGCTTCTTCGTCAGTTTCTGCCTTGAGTTCTCTATCAGGTTCTCTGTCTCCATCGAGAATCCCACGAGCATTTGCCCTGCCCGCTTATGTTCGCCAAGCCAACTCAAGATGTCCTGGGTGCGCGTGAGCTCAAGGTTCATCTCATCGTCACCCTTCTTGACCTTCTGTGCAGAATAACTGGCTGGTTTGTAGTCGGCTACAGCACTGCACATGATGACGACATCACGATCTGCACTAAGCTGGCTGACGGCCTCAAACATCTCGTGTGCACTCTTTACATCTACCTTCTCAATACCAGCAAACGGCTGAATACTCACGGGACCAGATACCAGCGTAACGTCAGCCCCGCGCAGCACAGCCATCTTCGCCAATGCATAGCCCATCTTGCCAGAAGAGCGATTGCTGATGAAGCGCACGGGGTCGATAGCCTCTTGCGTAGGCCCTGCCGTTATCAGCATGCGCTTACCCTTAAGGTCCTTCTCGCGGGCCAGATGCAACAGTATATGCTCCAGCAGTGTTTCCTCCGAGGGCATCTTTCCACTACCCGTGTCACCACAGGCCAGACGGCCCACGGCGGGTTCTATCACGTGATAGCCATAGTGTTCCAACTTCCGCAGGTTGTCCTGCAGGATAGGATTCTCCCACATGCCCGTATTCATCGCTGGCGAGAAGAGCACAGGTGCCTTCGTGGCCATAATCGTCGTAGTGAGCATATCGTCGCAGATACCGCCAGCCACCTTGCCAATCACATTTGCCGTGCAGGGAGCCACCAGGAAGAGGTCACCCCGCTTGGCCAGCGACACGTGCTTCACATCGAAGTTGAAGTTACGATCGAACGTATCCACGATGCACTTGTTGTTCGTCAGCGTTTCAAACGTCATGGGCGTAATGAAGTGCGTTGCATTCTGTGTCATGATTACATGCACATCGGCATTCAGCTTCACAAGCATCGATGCCAGATTGGCAATCTTATAGGCAGCGATACTACCAGTCACACCTAATACGATGGTCTTTCCTGTCAGCATATCACTATTCTCTCTTCATTGTTCGCTAAGCAGACCGTGCTTCTCGTAGTTAGCCTTACGGACAACCTTGTTCTCACCGTCCACGAAGAGCACCACGGGCTTGTGCGCCTTGGCCTCCTCGGGGGTCATGTCGGCATACGCCATGATGATCACCTTGTCGCCCACATTGACGCACTTCGCCGCAGCCCCGTTCAGGCAGATGATGCCAGAACCTGCTTCGCCAGCGATGGCATAAGTAGCAAAACGGCTGCCATTGTCGATATCGGCTATCTCCACCTTCTCATATTCCATGATGCCGGCATCGCGCAGCAGCTGCGAGTCGATGGTAATGCTGCCCACATAGTCGAGGTCGGCTTGTGTCACTACAGCACGGTGTATTTTTGCCTTCAGCAGCGTGATATTCATGTTCGTCCCGTTTTATTTATTTACGATGAAATTGTCAATCAGGCGCGTCTTGCCAATATAGACGGCGATGGCCACGAGCGTCTCGCCTTCAATCTTCGCCGTACGCTGGATATTTTCAAAATCCACCACTTCCACGTAGTCGATACGAGCCAGCGGCTCTGTCTCAAGGCTTTGGCGAATAACGCCGATCACCTTCTGGCTGTCGCGCTCGCCTGCCTCGATGGCCTCACGGCCTTTCTTCAGACTCTGCGAGAGTATCAAGGCTGCCTTTCTCTCTTCGGCATTCAGATAGGTGTTACGGCTCGACTTTGCCAACCCGTCATCCTCCCTGACGATGGGACAGGGCACGATCTCCACGGGGAAATTCAGGTCGCGCACGAAACGCTTCACGGTAGCCAACTGCTGGGCATCCTTCTGTCCGAAGTAGGCCCTGTCTGGACACACGATGTTGAAGAGCTTGCCTACTACCGTACATACACCGCGGAAGTGGACTGGGCGCACGGCACCACAAAGCAGTTCCGTCGTCTCCGTCGTATCGATAAACGATGTGAAATGACCAGGATACATCTCTGACGGCTCCGGATTGAAGATCAGATGACCGCCAGCCTCCTCCACCTTCTGCATGTCACGGTTCAGGTCACGCGGATAGGCCTCCAGATCCTCATTGGGTCCGAACTGTATGGGATTGACAAAGACAGACACCACCGTACGGTCGTTCTGACTTGCCGACTTACGAATCAAGCTCTGATGGCCTTCATGCAGGAATCCCATTGTGGGCACCAGCCCCACCGTGAGGCCTTCCTTGCGCCAACCCGCTACTATCTCTCTTACCTCCTTTACGGTCTTTACTACTTTCATTATTGTAATTTCTGATTTGTTGTTGCTCTTTTATAAGTTTCTCCATCACCTCGTCGGCGATCTTGTAGGCCTGGCTTGTCTCCGGGAAACTGCGTTGTTCACAGTCCTGCTTGTACTGGCGGAAAGCCTCCTGCATCACGCTATGCACGTCGGCATATTTCTTCACAAACTTCGGCGTGAAGCCGTCGGTATAGCCCAGCATATCCTGGTACACCAGCACCTGTCCGTCGCAGTATTTACCGGCTCCGATGCCGATCGTCAGTGCCTCCGAGCGCTCTGTCACGAGTTTTGCCAGCGCCTCAGGTACGCACTCCAGCGTGATGGCGAAGGCTCCGGCCTTCTCCACAGCCTCTGCATCGGCAAGCAGCTTACGCGCCTGCTCCAGCGACTTTCCCTGCACCCTGTAGCCACCCAAGGCGTTTACCGACTGGGGGGTCAGTCCGATATGTGCTACTACGGGGATGCCTGCCGTCACGATGGCACGGATACGGTCTGCGTATTCCACACCGCCCTCCAACTTCACGGCCTGGCAGCCTGTCTCCTTCATGATACGTCCAGCATTGCGCACAGCGTCCTCGATAGAAACCTGATACGACAGAAACGGCATGTCTATCACCACAAAAGCCTCTTTCGCCCCACGGCAGACAGCCTTTCCGTGATGGATCATATCCTCTACCGTCACAGCGAGTGTGTTCTCATACCCCAACATCACGTTGCCCAGGGAGTCGCCCACCAGAATCATGTCGATCCCTGCCTCGTCGATGGTACGGGCGGTGTTGTAATCGTATGCCGTAAGCATGCTTACTGGAAGCGTGCCTTTACGATCCAACAAGTCGAAAATTGTTTTCCTCATTTTAATTATAATGGTTTTGACACAATCTTTTCGGCTGCAAAGGTAGGCCTTTATTTTAATATGTACAAACTTTTTATGCTTTTTTACACAACAATGTGCAAATTATTGTCAGATGAAGCGTTCTATCAGATACGTAATCGCACAGCAGATGGCAGCCACGGGGAAAAGTCCCAGCCTGCACCACGCCGCCACAACACCAACGAACAGAGCCACCAGCCCGGACACAGGCGTCATCGTCGTATGGATGATGTCAGGAAAAGTCATTACCGCCAGCGTCACGTATGGTACATAGTAAAGGAAGCTGCGCAGGAACCTGTTGCGTATCTGTCCCTTGATAAGCACCATCGGCAATACGCGGATGAGATTCGTCGTAAGGATGCCGAGCAGGATATAGATAATGATGCTATGCTTCTCCATCGTCTCTCAGATTAACAGGTTTCAACCATGCTGCCACTGCAGAAATGACGACAGTCAGCACGATGGTCCGCGTGCCACTACTCCACTCACCCACGACGGGTGCTATGCTGCATCCGCCACTCAGCACCACGCAGGCGATCAGGGCATAGAGCACATTGCGGTCTGCACGTGCAGGCGGCATGATGATAGCCAGGAACATACCGTAAAGCGCCACGCTGAGCGCAGAGACGATAGCCACGGGAAGCATGCCGCCAGCCACGATACCCGCAGCACATCCCGAAGCCCAGAAGAGCGTGGATATCAAGGCTGCGGAATAGGTATAGGCTGGCGGTGTATAGCCTCTACGACTTACGGAAATACCAAACACCTCGTCGGTGATACAACAGGCCATCAGCAAGCGGTGGAACCACGAGGTGGCGGGCGCTATCTTCTGCGAGAGCGCCGCACTCATCAGCATATAGCGCAGGTTCGTCACCAGGCACATCGCTATCAGTTCCACATACGAGGCATTGATAGCCACCAGCGTATAGACACCGTATTCACCTGCCGAAGCACGCGTAAAGAAGCTGCTCACAAAACCAAGGACTGCCGTAAGCCCGGCCTTCTTGGCAATGATGCCAAGCGAAAAAGCTACGGCAAAATACCCCAGGGCAATGGGTATGCCGTCACGCAGGCCACTGGCGATATTCGCCCTCTGGCTGTTTATTCTTTCCGTCGCAAAACGATTTATCATTCTTTCCACTTTTCGCTAAGCCGCCGCAAAAGTAGGCAATTCTTATGATTCCGCAAAATAAATAGGGATTTTTCTTAGGTTTGCGACAAGATTCTGCCCTCTACACCCCTTTTGTCGTTTCCGACATCCTCTGTCGCAACAACTCCGGAAAGAATTTGCCCGATTTTTTGGAACAAGCCAAAACTCGCCGTATCTTTGCATCGTGATTAAGAGTAATCACCCTGAGATTTAAGATTCATACGTTAGTTAGTTGTTTCATTTGTTTGTTAGTTTTTTCATATTGTTTAGGTTTTAAGTTTGTAATGATGCACATCGGGCTCGCAGGGATGCGGGCCCGATGCGCTTACTGGTTACACCGCACAGTAATTTAGGGCCGCTACGCAAAAATTTAGAGGCTCCGCTTGGAAATTTGGTGCGTCCAAATTTTCCTGCGGTGCCTCCGTGTGTCAGGAACAATTTAGGTTTTTGTCAGGAGCCTGGTTTCCGCGGAACGTATCGATATTCTTTGTACCTTTGCACCATCAATTCCTGTAGCCTATGAAAGAGAAAACAACATCAGTGGACAGTAGGACAGTAGTGGACACTACTTTTAAGGAAAATCCTCACGCGTACCGTGCGCACGCATGTGCACGGTACGCACGATATACTTCTATAATTCTACTGTCCAGTACTGTCCTACTGTCCATTCGTTCATCAAATACGACAGCAGAGGCTGAATATGCAAGGCCGTCATTCCGGCGCTTACGGGATGAGCAGCGACGAGTCGCCATAGCTGAGGAAACGGAAATCATGGCTCAGCGCATAGTCATAGATCTGGTGCCAGTCGCCCTTCACAAAAGCACTGACGAGCAGCAGCAAGGTGGACTGCGGCTGATGGAAATTCGTTACGAGCATCTTGACGATATGATAGTCGTAGCCGGGTGCGATGATGATCTGTGTACTGGAGTGAAGCACCTGCAACTCATGTCTCGCCATCCAATTGTCGAGCGCTTGCAGGGCTTCGACAGATGTAATATCGGTCGTTTGATCATAGGGTTCCCACTGCTGTACGTGAAACTGCTCTTCAGTGAGGTCGGGCGATGTCATCACTTTCAATCCCATATAGTAGAGGCTCTCAAGCGTCCTGACGCTTGTCGTCCCCACGGCAATGGCACAGCCATCATGCTGAATCAACTTCTGAATGGTCTCCCGGCGCACACTGATATATTCCGTATGCATCTCGTGCCCCTCAATCTCTTCACTCTTCACAGGTTTGAAGGTTCCGGCACCTACATGAAGGGTCAACTCTTCTCGCTCGATACCGTGGACATCGAGATCTGCCAACACCTCTGGCGTGAAATGCAAGCCTGCCGTCGGCGCTGCAACACTACCCTTTATCTTCGAATAGACAGTCTGGTAGGTGGTCTTGTCACTCTCCTGCGTCTCCCGGTTCAGATAGGGCGGAATCGGCAGTTCACCCATCGCGTCGATAATCTCTGCGAAACTCACGCCACCGTTCCAGCTGAAGTCAATACGATGGGAAGTGCCGTGCACAGCTCCTCTCGTGGCAGAAACACGAACCGTTTGCCCTTTGATTTCTATTTCCCTGACGAGCGTGCCTTCTTTCCATTTCTTCAGATTCCCCACCAGACAGTACCAGGCACAACGGCCGGCAGTCTGGAACATCAGTTCATAGTCTGACGGCTCTGCTGGTTCGAGTAGGAAAACCTCTATCAGAGCCCCTGTCTCCTTGCGGAAATGCATACGGGCCTGAATCACCTTAGTATTGTTAAACACCATCAGCGCACCCTTAGGCAGATATTTGGGGAGGTTATAGAAGACATCCTCTCCCACTACACCATGCTGATAGACCAACAGTTTCGAGTGGTCACGCCGGGCAATAGGGAACTTGGCGATACGCTCATCCGGCAGGGGATAGTTGTAATCGCTGATATGGATATGACGGGGATCTTGATTCATAAGATACAGGATTTGAGAAGGGCAAACAGCAGGGTGGCAACCAGCACGAAGATAGGCAAGTCGCAATCCTTGCGTGAATAGCCCGTTGTAGTATTTTGGTCTGTGAAGAAACGATGTCCGGGAGGGGCGAATCGCTTACATATCCAATAATAGAAAAAATAGACGGAAGTACCGACCGTTCCTCCCCAAAGGAGTCCCACAAGGATATCGCCAGGGAAATGGACACCGAGATACAGACGCGTCCAGCAGTTCGTCAACGACCAGATGACCAGTGCTATCGACAGCAGCCGGCACCTGATGAGCCAACAGAAGAAGACGGCGATGCTGAAGGTGTTGGCGGCATGGGCGGAGAAGAAGCCGAAGCGCCCTCCCCTATAACCGTCCACCACATCCACCATCGTCCCGATGACTGGATCATGAGTGGGGCGCCAGCGACCTACCAGCGGCTTCACGATCAGATCATCGACACTGCCGGCAAAGAGTATGCAGAGTCCGGCACATCCCAAGACGAACAGCACCTTCCGGAAGGTATCATTATTCTTCAAGACGACGTAGAACAGGCTGAGATATAGGGGCAACCATGTAATTGCAGTCGTCAGCACATGGGCGACGCGGTCCAGATAGAGCGAGTCACTACCGTTCACACTCAACAACGCCTGTCTGTCTATCGCCTCTATCGTCGGCAACAGTCCATCACTACTCAGAAGAAGGTCTAATATCATCATAGCTTATATCTCTTCCAGTTGTTTTGTCTCGATCCAGCCTTCTTTTCCGTCGGCAATACGTATCTCCTTCCACCCCTTCATCGAACCGTCAGTAATGGTTACCTTCGTCCCTTCATGGAGCACAAACAGGTCTGTGCCGTTATGAGCCGGCGTGCTCTTCACCGATACGGAGGAGGCTGTCACGATGGCACCTTTGCGGTATAGCAGGTTCTGTTTCTGCTGCCAGGCAAAGAGGTTACTGAACAAGAAGACGACCAAGAGGATGACTCCCCCGAAGAAACCTGTCTTCCTAAGCCATAGCCGGTCGGAGAACAGGTAGAGCAGCAAGAGCACAATGACAAGGGCCAGAGAGACTAATGACATCCTGGCCCAGCCATCGACACTCATCAGATTCACCAGCGAACGGTACCAGGTGAAGAAAAACATCTCCGACTCCGGCACTATCTTGTCGATGGTCTTTGAGTTCGCAATCTGCAGGTTGAAGCGGATATCACGGTCACCCGGCGAGAGCAACAGAGCCCGCTCGTAGTTCAACACGGCCTTCATGATATTCTCCGTGCGATAGTAGGCATTACCAAGATTATAGTACAGCTCTGCTGCAGCACCCTGTTTCAGAAGGGCTTCGTAGTCCTTAATAGCCTGCTGATAGCGACCTTGGGCATAGGCACTGTCGGCCTCAGCCTTCGTGACTGCCGACGCTGTGGCTGGCAGGAGTAGCAACAAGAGGAGCAGCGTAGCCTTCGAACTGCGACGCTTCTTCATTGTCTCCTCAATCTTCTCGATGGCCGTCATTGCCTTATGATATACTTTGTTCATATTTCCTTTCGGGTCTCCAGGGGCATAGCGCTCGAACTCACAGTCATCGAGGGCGCTCACGAACTGCTGGACAGTAGCCTTGCTGACCTCCCGTTCTGCCAAGCGCTGACTGATATTGTCGTGCGACAGCTGCTCCACTGGGATATTCAGCTTGTCGCCGACATAGCCCCAGAGCGCACGCAGCACCTCGTCGTAGAAGTCACCAGGCTTGTTCTCCGCCATCAGACTGGCGGCTTTCTTCAGACGCTTCGTTGCCACCTTGTTAGCTTTCTTGCCACGCATCTTCGTGATATTGGCATTCTCGATAGCACGCTGACGGAAAACAATGAACAGCGTGATGAAGATCAGAGCCAGCACCGCCAGACAAATCCAATAGGCCGTCGATCCGAAGAAGAAATCGTCGAGCGAATGCTGACGGACGTCTCCCATCTTAATATAGCGGATATCTTTGCTCAACTCCTGCAGTTCCTGACCGGAGAAGTCGTTCACCGTACCAGCACCAGAGCCTTTTGCCACATCAAGGGTGAAGCCCTCGCTCTTCACAGTCTTATAGGCGTTAGCCGACGTATCGAAATAGGTGAACTCTACCGGCGGTATCTCATACTTGCCCTGATGACGAGGCACCACCAGCATGTCGTAGATCATCGAACCCTCGATGCCACCCGATGTCAGCTTGGTCTTATCAGTCACCTTCGGCTCGTACTTGTCGAAGTCCTTGGGGAAATTCACGACAGGCTGCTTGATAAGTTTCAGGTTACCGGCGCCACTGACAATCACTCGCAGAGAAACGGGATCGTTAGCCTTTGTTTCTGTCTTATCCAACTGAGCAGATATCGAGAACTTGCCCACGGCCCCAGAGAAGTTTGCCGGACGCTGTGGCAACGGATCGACCTGAATCTCTATCCCGGGAGCCACGATTTTCTTCTTCACCTCGATATAGCCGGAACCACCGTTGAAGAAGGCCTCGAAAGGATCAACGTTACGGTTCTGCTGAACCACGATACCCTCAAACGTGATACTCGGAATCTGCAGCTTGCCCGTCATCTGCGGGAACATCACATACTGGCTCCACGTACAGGTGCGATAGGGCCGGCCGTTCACGCGCTCGATGGAGAAACTCTTCTGCTGCGGCAACTCAACCTCCTGCGAATAGAAACTCTTCAGGTCGGGCATATCACCACGAAGCTGAGTCAGCGATACCAGCGTATAGACCTTATAAGTCAGCAGGATGGGCTCCTGCTCGTGCACGCGTTTTTTGTTGGCACTTACCTTAATGAACAAGTCGGACCCGGAGATCTGACTACCAGCATCGCGCAGTTCGCCACCATTGTCATCCTGTTGCTGACGCTGTTGACGGGCAGAACTTGCCGAACCTGACACCTTGATGGTCAGCGAATTGGAAGCGATGCTTTTCCCACCCACGACCACATGTGCCGGCGGAATGGTAAAGGTACCGTTCTTAGTGGCACTGACGATATAGGTATAGGTGATCGACGACGTGGAGCTGGTATGACCATTGATCATCTGATAGCTCGACTGCATCGAACGGTTAGGGCCGATGAGTACCTCCAAGGCATCGGGGATGTCACCAGCACGGAAGTCACTGACGTTCTGGGTGTTCACCGTATAGGTCAGACGGAACTGCTCACCCACAGCCACATGTGAGGGTGCAGCACCCGTCAGGGTCTGTGCAAGGGAAGTGGATAACGGACAATGAATAGTGAGCAGTACCAGCAGTACTCTCACGATCCACGTCGCCTTTACCTCACCTCTATTCAATCTTACTCTATTCTTCACTATTTCTTAATTCACTATTCCTAATTCATTAATCACTATCCATATCACCAGTTCTTCTGATTGGCCCGACGCTGTGGCTGCTGCTGTGCTTTCTTCAGCTTATCCTGCGTCTGCTTCTCGTTCTGGATGGCAGCATTCAGCAACTGCTCGGCATTCTCCTTGCTCATCTGGGGCTTCTGCTGTTCTTGTTGCTTCTTGTCGTCCTGCTTGTCAGAATTCTGGTCTTTCTGCTGCTCGTCTTTCTTTTGGTCGTCCTTCTTCTGGTCATTCTTGTCCTGACCCTGGTTCTGCTTCTGCTGGTCTTGTTTCTGCTTCTGGTGCTTGCAGAGCACAAGATTGTAACGAGTCTCGTCGTCGTTCGGGTTTAGGCGCAGCGCATTCTTATAGGCCTCAATGGCCTCTCCATACATCTTATGGGTCTGGCATATCACGCCAATATTATGGAACGCCTGAGCCTTTCGCAAGGGGTTGGTCTCCAATCGTGAGGCATTCTCAAACTGAGCGACGGCAGCAGAGTCTTTCTTCTGCGCCATCAGTGCATTACCCAGGTTGAACGGAGCCTGGGGGTTCTTGGGATTCTGCTCGATGGTCTTCCTGTACGACACCTCTGCATTGGGATAGTCACCCATACGGAACAGCTTGTTTCCCTGACGGATATACTGACGGTCGGTCTGGGCTGTTACCGAGAGAACTGAAAGGAGTAGCAGCATGGCAACGGTCTTGCGCTTGCCGAAGAGCGAAACATGCTTCAGCAACGGATTCCGGCGGTCGAAAATACAAATCTCCAAGATCAACAGCAACAGAGCGAGCACGCCGAAAGCCTGGAACTGCTCATCGAACTCACTATACACAGCCGTCGAGGTCTCTTTCTTCGCCAGTTTGTCCAGCTCATTGTCCAACTGCTCCTGGGCTGCACTGTTGTTCTCCACATGGATATAGGCACCACCACCGGCCTGGGCCACTTGCTTACACATATCCTCATTCAGAGCCGACATCACGGTGTTACCTGTATTGTCCTGCATATAGTCGCCCGTGCCGGGAATAGGAATGGGAGCTCCCTGCGTCGAACCGACACCCAGCACATAGACACGCATGCCGTTGTCCTTTGCGGCCTCTGCGGCTTCCACTGCCCCACCCTCATGGTCTTCACCATCGGTGATCACGACGATAGCTTTTCCGATACCCTCTTCCTGGGTGAAACTGTGCGAGGCCATCTCGATAGCGCGGGCAATATCCGTACCCTGCGAAGCCATCATCGAGGGATCGATACTTGAGAGGAACATCTTCGCCGACACGTAGTCACTCGTAATTGGCAACTGCACGAAGGCATCGCCGGCAAACACGATCAGTCCAATCTTATCGTTGGTAAAGTGATCGACAAGGTTCTCCACCATCATCTTACTCCGGTCAAGACGATTAGGCACGATATCCTCAGCACGCATCGAGTTACTGATATCCATCGCGATAATCGTCTCGATGCCAACTCGCTTCTCATGGCTGATCTTCGTACCCATCTGCGGACGGGCAAGCATCACGACCAAGAGGGCAAGGGCACCCTGAAGAATCCAGAACTTCACCGAAGGACGGAAACGCGACACGTCGGGCATCAGGGCCTTCAGCAACGACGGCTCACCGAATTTGCGGAGCCGTTTCTTCTGGTTTCTGTACGACATGAACCTGATCAGTGCCAATATGGGAATCAGCAACAGCAGATAGAGATATATAGGACTTTCAAATCTGAACATATTACGGTATCCTCCTGAAAATAGTTATACGCAACAGCAACTCCAGCAACAGGGCGATGACGGCAGCCAGGGCGAAAGGCTGATAGGCCTCATAGCGCTTGCTGAACTTTTTCACGTCCAGTTTACTTTTTTCCAACTGGTCGATCTCCTTATAGATATTGCGAAGCTCCTTAGTGTTTGTGGCCCGATAGAAGTCACCTTCTGTGGCAGCAGCAATCTCGCTGAGGGTCTTCGTGTCGATCTCCACAGGGATATTCACATACTGCACACCTCCGGCCACGGGCATCGGATAGGGTGCGACCTTGTTCGTACCAACACCGATGGTATATACACGGATGCCCATGCTCTTGGCAATCTCGGCTGCAGTCATCGGCGAGATGTCGCCCCGGTTGTTACTACCGTCGGTCAACAAGATGACAACCTTGCTCTTGGCCTTTGACTCCTTCAGACGACTGACGGCATTAGCCAGTCCCATACCGATGGCAGTACCATCTTCGATCAGTCCTCTGGCCGCAATGTCGGTACGCACGTTCTGCAACAGGTTAAGCAGCGAGGTGTGGTCAGTGGTCATCGGGCACTGGGTAAAAGCCTCGCCCGCAAAAATGCTAAGACCGATATTGTCGTTGGGGCGACCGATGATGAACTCTGCGGCCACCTGTTTTGCAGCTTCGATACGATTCGGCTTCAGGTCCTCAGCCAACATACTTGTCGAGACATCCATCGCCAGCATAATATCGATACCTTCAACCGTCTTGCTGGCCCAGGAGTTATGGGTCTGCGGACGTGCCAGCACCAAGACAATCATTACAAAGGCCAATACCCTCAGCAGCATGGACAGCGGCATCAGCCTAACTTTCCAGCTCTTCGGTACGAAACGGAAAGCAAAGGTGTCGCTCATCCGCATCGTGGGCTCAGTTTTCTTCCTGTACATCACATACCATATAAGATAAGGTATGATCAACAGGAGCAGAAACAGATATTCTTTATTGGCAAATTCCATTTGGTTCCTTTTAATTCAACAACAGATATAGTGTATAGACCACATAGGCGAACAGCAGTCCGCTGACGGTAGCCAAAACCGTGATGAGCGCACGGAGCACCCTGCGGGCCTTTTGCGAACGCTGGTCCTCTTCCGTCAGCTGAGGCTTCACCGTCTCTTCCATAGGCACGTTTTCCTGCTTCGTCTGGTTGATGAAGTCGATGGCATTCACGAGGTTACGGTCGTTCTCGTTGATAAGCGTCGAGTACTTGGCGAACTTCACGAGGTCTGCCGTCAGGAAGAGATGACGTAACTCGCTGATGGCACTCTCATCTTGGGTAGCAGTCAGCTTGTCGATGATTTCGCTACTGGTCATCTCCATAGCGTTGAAGCCATAGCGCTCCTCGATATACTTGCGCAGGGTGTCGGTCAGCTTCGTGTAGTACTCCTTCGAGTTCTCGGAGCTTACCATCTTGTCAGCCTTGATCTGCTCGATCTCCTTCATGGCCTTCTGATGGGGCAACAACCGCTTCACGATACGGATGGTCTTGATGATCGGCTTGTTGTCACGCAGACGCAGATAGAGGTAGTAGGTCACAGCTAGCAGCACCAGCATCAGCACGCTCAGCCAGAAGGAGAGACTCCAGTCGCTCCACTGGAAGGGGTTGTCCTGCACATCCTTCGGACCGAAGAACTGATCGACATGAGCCGTATCCACCTCGATGGTCAGCACCTTCAGAGCAAGGCTCTTACTCTTATAAGTTTTGCCGTCAATCTTCACAGCCAAAGGCGGCAGGTAGTATAAGGTATCGTCAAACGAGGTCAGGGTATAGACCACCGACCTGGCCATGAACCCGTTGTCCTGCGCCACGTCGGGACGCTGCTCACTGGTCAGCACCTCCACACCGGGCGTGATATACTGAGTGGGCTTGAACACCGGGAACTCCACCTTTGCATTCTCCTTCGCATGAGCAGTCAGCGTCAGGTGTACCTGCTGTCCTACAAACATCTCAATAGAGTCTATACGAGCCTCTACCGAAACCTGCGCAGACAAGCGGAACGCGCTGGCCACCAACATGATAAGAAAGACAATTCTTTTCATCAACTCCTCTGTTTAAACAATAGCAACAGCGACTTCACAAAGTCCTCGTTGGTCGCGATGCTTACATGATCCACATTGCTCTTGTTGAAGGTCTCCTCCAACAGTGCTTGTCTGCCCATCCAGTAGCGCTGGTAGTCACGACGCAGACGTTTGGAACTGGTATCGATATACTGTTCGAAGCCCGTCTCGGCATCCACCACCTTCATCAGCCCCACGTCGGGCAACTCCTTGGCGCGCACGTCATACACCTGGATGGCTACCACGTCGTGCTTCCGACTACAAATCTGGAGCGACTGCTGGAAGTCATCTCGCACATAGAAGTCACTGAGGATGAAAGCTGTCGTGCGACGTTTCTGTACACCCGAGAGGAACTCCACTGCCTGCTTCACGTCCGTACGTTTCGATTCAGGCTGGAAGTCAAGCATTTCACGGATGATGTAGAGAATATGCTTGCGGCCCTTCTTCGGCGGAATGTACTTCTCGATACGGTCAGAGAAAAACACGACACCGATCTTATCATTGTTCTGAATCGCCGAGAAGGCGATGGTCGCAGCGATTTCCGTCACCATATCGCGCTTCATCTGCCGTTGGGTACCGAAGTCCAACGAGCCACTAACGTCGATGAGCAGCATCACCGTCAGTTCGCGCTCTTCCTCAAACACCTTCACGTAGGGACGGTGGAAACGGGCTGTCACGTTCCAGTCGATATCACGCACGTCGTCGCCAAACTGATATTCGCGCACTTCACTGAAGGCCATACCCCTACCTTTGAAGGCGCTGTGGTACTGACCGGCGAAGATGTTCGAACTCAGGCCACGGGTCTTGATCTCGATCTTACGGACTTTCTTTATTATCTCGCTTGTTTCCACTATTTTATTTCACAATTTTACAATTATACGATATCACCATCAATTGTCAGATTGTCCAATCAAGGTACCTCCACCTTATTGATAATCTTTGAAACAATCTCCTCGCTGGTGATGTTGCTGGCCTCTGCCTCATAAGTCAGACCGATACGATGACGCAGCACATCATGGGCGACGGCACGCACATCCTCTGGCACCACGTAGCCGCGACGCTTGATAAACGCATAGGCACGGGCAGCCTTGGCCAAATTAATCGAAGCACGTGGCGAACCACCGAACGAGATCATATCCTTCAGGTCCTTCAGGCCATAGCGATCGGGATAGCGAGTAGCAAACACGATGTCAGCAATATACTGCTCAATTTTCTCGTCGAGATACACCTCGCGCACCACACTGCGGGCCGTGAGGATATCCTCGGCTGTCGTTACGGGCTTCACAGTCGGCATCTCGCCGGCGATATTCTCGCGGATAATCTTCTTCTCCTCGTCGAGCGACGGATAGTCGATGACCACCTTCAGCATGAATCGGTCCACCTGAGCCTCTGGCAGCGGATAGGTTCCCTCCTGCTCGATGGGGTTCTGCGTAGCCATCACGAGGAAGGGATTGGGCAACTTGAAGGTCTCACTGCCGATAGTCACCTGCTTTTCCTGCATAGCTTCGAGCAAGGCACTCTGTACCTTTGCCGGCGCACGGTTGATTTCATCGGCCAGCACGAAATTAGCGAATACAGGACCCTTCTTCACCTGGAAACGCTCGTCTTTCTGTGAATAGATCATCGTACCGATCACGTCGGCAGGCAACAGGTCGGGCGTAAACTGAATACGGCTGTACTCCGAGTCGATCAACTGCGAGAGGGTCTTGATAGCCAAGGTCTTAGCCAGACCGGGCACACCTTCCAGCAGGATATGTCCATCACTCAGCAAACCGATCAGAAGCGAATCGACGAGATGCTTCTGTCCCACGATGACCTGGTCCATGCCGGCCACAAGATTTGTCACGAATGCACTTTGTTGTTCTATCCGGATGTTCAGTTCCCGGATGTCAATAGCTTCTGCCATAATATTTCCTTTTTTAACTGTTTTCTATTTAATTAGCACTCTGCGCTTTCTTTTTCTTCTTCAGCTGCAGTTTCGGAATCTTGATCTCCTGTCCAACCTTCAGCGGCGATGATATTTTCAGTCCGTTATAGACTTCCAAGTAGCACTCCATATCCGGCCCCAGTGTCCGCTGGGCAATTTTACGGACATTGTCGCCCTCTTTCACTTTCACCACCTTGTCAGTACCGACAATCCGATAGGCACCTGTTCTCACACGGGCATCCATCGCAGCGTACTTGTCAGGCTCCGCAGCTGGTGCCTCAGGCTTTGCAGCAGCAGGCGCAGTCTCATTTATCTTGGGTGCTGGCTTCGACTCTACAGGCTTGGAAGTAACAGGCTTTACCTCTTCCGGCTTAACGGCTTCAGCCTTCCCCTCTGCTGGCGCTGCAGCTGTTGATACCGTCGAGTCAACCACCACTGTATCCTCTACCACAACCTTTGGCTGCTCTACTGGAGGCTTGGGAGCCTCAACGGGCTGCTTTCCCTGCATCGGGAAATAGTTGCCAAGCAAATAGCCGATACCCAGACCCAGCAAGAGGGTCACCGTCGGTATCAGCCACTTCCAACCGCCTGAGGATGACTCCTCATCAGCATACACCTCTTCTTCATCAGGCTCATCGGCGACATCAGGCTTATCGGCGACATCAGGCTCCAATGCATCGGAATTTTCATCGACAGGCGTTTCTTCCGGCTCTGGTGCAAGGGCATCCTCTGTCACAGGCGCACTCTCAGGCGCAGAAACGCTTTCTGTTTCGGGGGCTTTCGGTTCGACAGCAGGAGCAGGTTCCGCTATGGGCACAGATTCCTCAACAGCCTCAGCCACAGGTGCTTCCTTGGCTACAGACTCTCCCAGTGGGACAGGATGCTCGAAAGAAGGGTCGCTGACCACGAAATCCACCAAGGGCATCGTGTTTGCAAGTTCCGGGGTGGCATAGGCACCCGAAGAGGCCTCTTCTGAAAAATCCACGCCATCGTTGAGTACAACGGTCTCAAACTGCGAGAACGGCTTGTTCACGATCTCTTTCAGCAACTGATCGGGTGTGAAGGTAATCTTGCTATGCCCCTCGATGAGCACGCGCTCACCCGTGTTTACGTTCACGCTCTCACGGGGATCGACATCGATAATCTTAAAGGTACCAAGTCCTTTCACCTTCACGATCAGGTCACGCTCCAGTGCCTGCTTGATGATATCAAACATCTCACCGGCGAAATTTGAGGCTTCCTTCTTCGACAGCCCCTTGCGGTCAGTCAGTACCTTGGCAATATCTTGTATCGTCAACTTTCCCATCAGGCATTCCCTCCATTCTTTACACGCTCTTTCCAGTTCACGTTCGGCTTGAAGTTCAGCACCAGTTTGGGTGGTACGAGCATACGCTGGCCCGTCGATGGATTCACCATGATGCGCTCCAGTTTCTTCTTCACCTCGAAAGTCCCGAATGTAGGAACGAGCACGGTTTCATCTTCCTGAAACCGGTCTCCCATCGTCTCCACGAGGAGATTCACCATCCGCTGGGTATCCTCAGGCGAATAGCCGGTCCGCTGTGCCAGTTCTGCTATAAAGTCTTTATTAGTCATATACTTTGATTGATTGTTGTTCCATATAAGTCGAAGGCTTCGGCATCGGTCATCCTCACGTCGTAAAACTGGCCGATGGTCAGCTCACGCTCTTTGACGGGGATAAGCACCTCCGGATCGACCTCCGGCGAACAGTATTCCGTACGGCCTATATAGTAGTCGCCCTCCTGACGGTCGATGATCGTCTTGAAAGTCTTGCCCACCTTCTCTTCCTCCAGCTCAGCGCTGATCGTCTGCTGGATGCGCATCAGCCTGTCGAGTCGCTGCTGTTTCACCTCTGCAGGCACGTCATCCTCATAGTGCTCAGCCGAATAGGTCCCCTCTTCCTCCGAATAGGCGAAGGCTCCCATCCGTTCAAAACGGGCCCATCTCACAAAGGCCTTGAGTTCCTCGAAGTCCTCGTCGGTCTCACCAGGGAATCCCACCATCAGCGTCGTCCGGATACAGATGCCGGGCACTTCGCGGCGCAGTCTCTCTACGAGTTCGTAGGTCTCTGCCTTCGTCACGTGGCGCTGCATCCGCTGTAACATGTGGTCAGATATATGCTGCAGGGCGATGTCCAGGTACTTGCAAACATTCTGTTTCTCGCGCATCACGCGTAAAAGTTCCCAGGGGAAATGTGTCGGATAGGCATAATGCAGTCTGATCCACTCAACACCGGGTATGTCGGCCATCTTCTCGATAAGCTCGGCGATATGCTGCTTGCCGTCGATGTCCACACCGTAGTAGGTCAGCTCCTGGGCAATCACGTTGAACTCCTTTCGTCCCGTCTTCACCAACTGCCGCACCTCGTCGAGAATCTCCTCCATCGGACGACTCTGGTGACGGCCGGTGATCAGCGGGATCGCACAGTAGGCACAATGACGGTCACAGCCCTCGCTAATCTTCACGTAAGCATAGTGACCGGGAGTAGTCACATGACGATGATAGCCGTTATCGTCAGCCTTCTGACTGATATCCTGCAGGAGCTTGCGGTAGTTGAACTTCCCATACCAGCCGTCCACCTCGGGTATCTCCCGTTCCAGGTCGGCAAGGTAACGCTCCGACAGACAGCCCATCACATAGAGCTGCTCCACCTTACCCTCGGTCTTAGCCTGCGCAAACTCAAGGATAGTGTTGATGCTCTCCTCCTTGGCATCGTTGATGAAACCGCAGGTATTCACCACGACAATCTCTCCTTGCGGATTGTTACTGTCGTGCGTGCATTTGTAGCCGTTGGCCTCCAACAGTCCCATCAGCATCTCGCTATCCACGAGATTCTTCGAGCAACCGAGTGATATGATGTCTATCGTCTTCATTTAAACAATGAATCTACGAATTGTCGCTTGTTGAAGAGCTGCAGGTCTTTCATGCCCTCGCCCAGACCGATATATTTCACGGGCACCTTCAGTTGGTCGGAGATGCCGATCACCACACCACCCTTAGCCGTGCCATCGAGTTTTGTGATAGCCAGCGACGTAATCTGTGTGACGGCGGCAAACTGCTTGGCCTGTTCGAAGGCGTTCTGTCCCGTAGAGCCGTCCAGCACGAGCATCACCTCGTCGGGAGCCTCGGGCAGCACCTTTTTCATCACCTCCTTGATCTTCTTCAACTCATTCATCAGCCCCACCTTGTTGTGTAGTCGGCCTGCTGTATCGATCAGCACAACGTCGGCACCATTGGCCTTTGCGCTCTGCAGGGTGTCGAAGGCCACAGAGGCAGGGTCGGAACCCATCTGCTGCTTCACCACAGGCACACCCACACGCTCACCCCAGATGCACAGCTGCTCTACGGCAGCGGCACGGAAGGTATCGGCGGCACCGAGATAGACTTTCTTGCCAGCCTGCTTGAACTGCCATGCCAGCTTTCCGATGGTCGTGGTCTTGCCCACGCCGTTCACACCCACCACGAGTATCACGTAGGGCTTATGGTCACCGGGCAGGTCCCAGTTATCGTTGTCTTCAGAATTGTTCTCTGCCAGCAGTTCTGCAATCTCATCGCGCAGGATGCCGTTGAGCTCCGAGGTGCTCACATACTTGTCGCGAGCCACGCGCTCCTCGATGCGGCGGATTACCTTCAGCGTCGTATCGACACCCACGTCACTGGTGATGAGCACCTCCTCAAGGTTGTCCAGCACGTCGTCATCGACTTTCGACTTTCCGGCTACTGCGCGCGCCAACTTGTCAAAGACGCTGGTCTTGGTCTTTTCCAACCCTTTGTCCAGTGTCTCTTTCTTCTCTTTATTGAAAAATCCAAAAATTCCCATATCAGTTTCATTTCTGAGCAGAAGAACAACATCGGCTGCCTTCGCCCCGTTTTACGGGGCAAAATTACACAAATTCCACGATATAGCCAAAAAAGAGGCTGCAATTTAACTTGCAGCCTCTCATTTTTATGTAAAATTAAATATGTTTCCGATTAGTTTTTGAAGAAGTCCTTAACGGCCTCATTCGGAACCATCTGCTCATCGAAGATGTAAGCGCCAGTCTTAGGGCTCTTTACCATCTTGATTACCTTTGTATAAGCGCGACCATCCTTTGAACCTTCATGGAGGGTAGCAACGGTTTTCTTTGCCATTCTTCAGTCCTGTTATTTAATCTCCTTATGAAGAGTCATCTTCTTCAGGATGGGGTTATACTTCATCAGCTCCATACGCTCCGGCGTATTCTTGCGATTCTTTGTTGTCACATAACGGCTTGTACCGGGCATGCCACTGTTCTTATGCTCAGTGCACTCCAGGATTACCTGAACGCGATTGCCTTTTGCTTTCTTACTTGCCATCTCTATTAATCTCCTATCACTTTAATGTCCTTCCAATCGACGTAGCCTTTGGCAACTGCCTGCTTCAGGGCTGCGTCAAGGCCCACTTTGTTAATCATACGAAGACCAGCAGCGCTAATCTTCAGCTGAATCCAGCAACCCTCTTCTACATAGTAGAATTTCTTGCTGAAAAGGTTGACGTCAAAGCTTCTCTTCGTGTGGTGCTTTGAGTGAGACACATTGCAACCAATCTGTGCCTTCTTTCCTGTAATTTGACAAATTTTAGACATTTCTATCTACTTTTTTCTTGTGGTTTACACTTACTTATTCCAAACAGCGTGCAAAGGTACACATTTTAATTGAGATTAAAACGTTTGTCCGACCCGAAAAAGAAAGAATTAATGTTTTTTAACCTTCGTATACGGGTCGAGGGGCATTTTCTTCCTTCAAAAAGCTCAAGAACAGTTCCATAGCCTTGTTTGTGGCGATGGCCAGATTGATGTCTCGTCCATGATCCTCCTCCACTTTCAAAGTGACCACACGATCCATACTGCCACAGGCCAGCCAGATGGTGCCCACAGGGATATCCTTCGTACCACCCGAGGGACCTGCCACACCCGTTGCCGAGATGGCATAGTCGGTCTGAAGTGTCCGGCAAGCTCCCTTCACCATCGCAATGGCCACCTCCTCGCAGACAGCCGTCTTCTCCAGCAGCACCTGTGGATCCACGCCCAGCAGACGCTCCTTAATCTCATTCACATATGAGATGACGCCACCCTTGAAATATTTCGAGGCACCAGGCACCGAGATGATGGCCTCGGCGATACGGCCTCCCGTACAACTCTCCGCCGTACCCACGGTTTTTTCAGTCTCCCAGAGGATCTCACTGATCTCCCTGCTTATAATCTTACTTTCAAAATCCATATTTGTTTTATTTAAATGTCACTTTTGAGAACGCAGGCGCATCAATAGAACAGAACTCGCCGTCAAGATACTTGTAGTAGCCCACGATACCGATCATAGCCGCATTGTCAGTCGTATAGCTGAACTTCGGGATGTAGATTGTCCAGCCATAGCGTTTCTCGGCATCGTAGAACGCATTGCGCAGGCCGTTGTTAGCACTCACGCCACCAGCCACAGCCACATGCTTGATACCCGTCTGCTTCACAGCCTTCTTCAGCTTTTTCATCAGGATATCCACAATGGTCCACTCCAGCGAGGCTGCAATATCCTCCTTGTGATGCTCAACAAAGTCGGGGTCGTCCTTCACCCACTTCTGCAGTGAGTAGAGGAACGATGTCTTCAGTCCCGAGAAACTGTAGTCGAGGTTCGGAATGTTTGGCTCAGCAAACGAATAGGCCTTCGGATTGCCCTGACGCGCCAGACGGTCGATGATCGGGCCGCCAGGATAGCCCAGCCCCATCACCTTCGAGCACTTGTCGATAGCCTCTCCAGCAGCATCGTCGATGGTCTGCCCCAGCACCTCCATATCGTTATATGCGTTTACCTTCACAATCTGCGAGTTGCCGCCCGACACCAGCAGGCACAGGAATGGTAATGGCGGCTGATGCGTATCATCCTCCGACTCACGGATGAAGTGCGCCATCACGTGCCCCTGAAGGTGATTCACATCGATGAGGGGAATCCCCAAACTACGGGCCAGTCCCTTGGCAAAGCTTACGCCGACGAGCAACGACCCCATCAAACCAGGTCCGCGCGTGAAAGCGATGGCCGTCAACTGTTCCTTGGTGATACCAGCCTTCTTGATAGCCTGATCGACAACCGGCACCACGTTCTGCTGATGAGCCCGCGAGGCCAGCTCAGGCACCACGCCGCCATAGGCCTCGTGCACAGCCTGCGACGCCGTTACATTTGACAGCAGCACCCCGTTCCTGAGCACAGCCGCCGACGTATCGTCACAACTCGACTCTATACCTAATATATATATATCCTTTTCCATTTAGTAAGTCAAGATTTCCACACCATGTTCCGTCATCAGGAGCGTATGCTCCCACTGTGCACTCGGCTGCTCGTCCTCCGTAATCACCTCCCAGCCGTACGGATCGTCAGCGTCGATGAACACACGCCACGTGCCCATGTTGACCATCGGCTCAATCGTAAACACCATGCCCGGCACAAGCAGCATACCTGTGCCGCGATGGCCATAGTGGTTCACATCGGGCTCCTCGTGGAACTGCAGTCCCACGCCATGTCCAGCCAAGTCTCTCACGACGCCGTAGTGATATTTCTCACAATGTTTCTCAATGGCATGGCCGATGTCGCCCACAAACGAATAAGGCTTCGCGGCCTCCATGCCGATCTCCAGACATTCTTTCGCCACTCTCACCAGCTGCTCCTTCTCGGGTGTTGTCTTGCCGATGATGAACATACGGCTGGCGTCGGCATAGTAGCCGTCGAGGATGGTCGTGAAATCCACGTTGATGATATCACCCTCCTCCAGCACATCCTCCTCCTTCGGGATGCCGTGACAAACCACCTCGTTGATCGACGTACATACCGACATCGGGAATCCCTCGTAGTTGAGGCAGGCCGGAATGGCCCCGTGGTCCTCACAATATTTGCGGCAGATCTGGTCAATCTCAAGTGTGTTCATGCCCACATGGATCTGCTTGGCTACTTCGTCGAGCACACCCGTGTTCACGACACCCGACCTGCGAATGCCTTCTATCTGTTCCGGTGTCTTGATCAAGTCGCGAGTCGGCACCAGTTTACCCTTGCTCTCCCAATACATGATGGTCTTGTCCATCTCCGTCGGTTCCTGACCCGACAGGCAGTGCCATCTCCTTTTCTTCTTAAACGCGTTCATCTCATTACATTTTGTAGCGGATTCCTCAAAATCCGCTGCAAAGTTACAATTAACTGCGCAAACTGCAAAATAAATTAATATTTATTTATAGTCATGAGATTACAGTTTGGGCGTAACCTTCTCCTTGATATATTCGCGGGCAGTCTCCTCGTCGATGGTGAAGACGTGATTAAATATGCCTACAGAAATAATCCTGGGTTCGCCCTCGTAATTGATGGTACCGACGTTGTAGAAGGTATGGTCGCGGATGACGAGGTTGTTCTTAAGATACGCATCCACGACGTTGACACCGAGTGCTGTTCCGATAGAGGCGATGGCGCCGTCGATGCCGCTCTGGTCCATTTCGGAATTGACGACTGAGGTAGTCACACTCTTCACGGCCTCCATGTGGGCCTCCCTTTCGGGACAGGTCGCCATCAACGTCAGTCCGACAGCTACCAGCAAAACAATCAAAAACAAAAATTTCTTCATATAAATGAATGGGCTAATTAGTAATTTGCCTTCAAAATCTTCAAAACGATGCCGAGCCAGTGTGTATACAAGGTACCGTCTGTGCCTTGGCAATGAGCAGCTTCAACCTCTCGATTGAAATCGTCGCTAATCTCACTTCTGATGACGAGATAATTCCCAAATCCGAGGTCGATGGGGACCCAGTTCTCGTCGTTGGTCTGACAGCCTACAATACCAAATTTCATTTTCCCATAAATGGGAATAATGTCTTTGACATGTTCCTTCTTTATGTAGTTGCGTCCGAAGAAGTAGTTGGTATAATAAAGCTGCCCGTTCCTGCCGACGATTTCAATACCCCCAGGATCGCCCATAGCCCCGCCATGTGCATACGAAAAGGCTACAATATCAAGATCCTTGTAGTCTTGATAATTTGACTCATTGATTTTGATTTCCTCTGTTTTCATATCTTAATTGGCAGAAATTACTTCATAACGTAAAGGGCGCTGCGGCTGCAAAAATACGAAAGATTTTTGAGATGACAAAAAAATGAAGGATTTTATTACGCGCGTACATATATTAAACTTGAAGGCAATAGGGAAATTTGTGTTTTGTTTACACTTATGGCAGTATTTTTCGTAATAAATCAATCGTTTGCATAGAGAAAAGTGTTAACTTTTGATAAAATTGGCATTTGTGTTCCCACACAATCCTGCATAGGCAAAAAAAAGCAAGAAAAGTTTGGACGTATGAAAAAAAAGGTTTACCTTTGCAGCGTTATCCTGAAAACAATCTTTTTACCTTAGAAAACTAATACCTATTGAAGATATGGAGCGATTGCTTGCGAAAGTCATCGCTTTATTTT
>ODAJ012185317.1_pt1 | contig 29639 bp, 16 predicted proteins | sample 1539241 | NCBI WGS metagenome assembly ODAJ01 (sample SAMN02144231, study PRJEB22623) | gut metagenome | biome: sheep rumen | host: Ovis aries | place: New Zealand
ACGAGGTACGAGAATACTTTGCACGCCCATCTCTGCCACGTAGCATTTCTCGCACCTCGCACCTCGTACCTCGTATCTCGAAGATGAGCATCTCGTACCTCGTACCTCGAAAATCCCAACTTATTATTTGCATGTGACTTAGTTCGAAACCTTGTAACCCCACATGGTGACGCCCGTGGCGCTGTTCAGCAGGGTGAAGCTGACGGCCTTCTCGTTCTTTGGCTCGAGGGTCTGATAGACCATCACACCATTGTACTGTTCGCCCGTGAAGGCAATGGTGAAGTAGGACGTGCCGGCCTCGACCGACCACTTACCCGTCAGAGCACCCGTGACGTTACCCTGAGCGTCGAGCGTTACCTCGACCGGCTCGGCGTAAGCCTTCTGCAGGTGGTTGAGCTTGTAGTCGTGGACGAGCACCTTGTACTTACCGGGAATGTTGCTGCTGGCCACATACTGCTTCTTGGCTACGTTGGCGGTCTTCATGGCCTCGCCCGTATATTCGAACGGAGCAGCTACGAGCCAGCCGTTCTTGTTCTGGAACAGCTGGTGGATGCGTACCTGGTGACCTTCGCCCCAGTTCTGGAAGCGGGTGTGATAGACCAGATAGGCACGGCCGTCCTCGGCGGCAATGACGGAGTTGTGACCCTGCGAGCGCTCGCCGGAAGACTCGCCGGCACCACCCGTCAGCTGGTTGCCCCAGTTGCTGTAGGCACCGAAGATGTTGACGCCACGGTTGCCGTCGTTCTCTTCGGGACCGAAGTTGAGCATGTAATGGTCGTAGAGGGCTGCCGAGTTCTTGCTGTCGAAGTACGGGCCGTCAGGGTTCTGCGAACGGAAGACGCGCATCTGGTATCCACCGTTGTTGTAGTCGTTAGCGGCACCGCCGGCTGCCAAGCCGCCGTTGGTGATGAAGAGATAGTAGTAACCCTGAATGTACTCAATGTAGCTGGCCTCACCCGAAGCATAGAAGCCGCCGGCAATCTTCTTGCCGAAGTAGGGGTCGATGGTGATGCCGTCGCCGCTGCCCGTCAGGGTGTAGGTGTAGTCATAGTCGCGCAGACCGGTGTCCTCGTTGAGTTTCAGCATGTAGATGCCGCCGCTCCAGGAGCCGTAGGACATCCAGAGCTTGCCCTGCTCGTCGTAGAAGACGCAGGGGTCGATACAGTTAGGATAGCGCGTGCCCCAGGCATTGCCCGTGGCATAACGCTGAGGCAGCGAGGCCTGGGTGCCAATGACGAGCTCCAGGTCGGTGTCCTTATAGGCATTGCCGGTGTGGAAGCCGCTGATGACGACGGGAGCCTGGTATATGTAGGGGCCGCTAATCTTGGATGCCGTGAGCATGACGATGCTGGAGTACCAGTAGTCGCCGTTGACGCTCATATACATACACCACTTGCCTAACTTCTTGTTATAGATAACGTCGGGGGCCCAGAGGTTGCCGTCGATGTTGTAGTTGGCATTGCCGCGCTTAGCCCAGGCTTGAGCGTCGAAAGCGGGAAGATCGACCTCGACACCGCCCTTCTTGACCTTCTTGACGGCCGGCGTGGTGAAAGCCACGTTGTTGGCTACGTTGATACTGGTGTTGCTGGCCCAGTTCACGGGCACCTCCTGCCATGACATCAGGTTGGTAGAACGGGCGTTGGCACGGTGGGAACCGAAGATGTAGTAGTACTTGCTTTCCGGGTCATAGACCACGCTGGGGTCATGGACGCTGACGCGCTTGAGGTCTGAGGGAGTGCCAATGGCCGTCTCGTCGTCGTCGTCAGTAGTGCCCGGGTTGTCGCCGCCGCCAGGTGTCGGCGTGACGGGGGTAACGGGTGTGGGGTCGTCGGGAGCATCGTCGCCGCCGCATGCTGCAGCAAAGACTCCGAGGCTCAGAAGGAGGAATAACTTTGATAAATGCTTCATTACTTTATTTTATTATAAACGATAAAATTGCCTGCGGACCTTTTGCAGTCCACAGGCAATCTGGTTATTGACTAATGATTATTCAAATACGAGGTGGCTACCATCAACCGTGAAGCGGAAATAAACGTTATCGCCATCGGTCGGCATGATGTTCTCGTAGCTCTGGAGATAGTTTATGCCGTCGTTGCCCACCATGACAATATGGACGTCAACTGAACCGCCCTTGTTGGTGACGGAAACGGTACACATAGCCTCGTCCATAGCCGAGAGCCAAGCAGCCCAGTCGGCCTGGCCGCCGCTGAGAATGAGGTTGTTGTTGCCCTCGTAGCTGGCACCCCAACCGTAGTTGTCGGCACGTACCACGGCATACTCGGTGTTGTCCTCACGCGTCAGAACTACGCAGAAGTTGTTCCAGTTGTTGGCACCGCTGGTGAAGTTCTTGAAGCGCTGGCTGTAGGTCTTGCCAACGGGAACGTTGATCATCTCGGAGTGAGCACCCCAGAAGGCCGTCGAGTTATCCTCGGCACCAATGACGGTGTCGTACTCGATGTGGCTGTTATCAACGGTGAAGTTGAAGTAGAAGTTATTCGGGTCAACGGTGTTGATGCCGATGTAGTCCTGATAGTAGGTTACACCGTCGGTACCCACCATGATGCACTTGACGTCGGCTGTGCCGTCGCCATTGTTGGTGATGTAGGTGGTAACCTTGGCACCGTCCATGGCAGCAAGCCATGCACCCCAGTCAGCCTGGCCGCCGCTCGGCGTGCAAGCGTCGTAGCCGGTACCCCAACCATAGTTGTCGGCACGTACCACGGCATACTCGGTAGCACCATCGGCGCTGCAGAGCACGATGCAGAAGTTGTTCCAGTTGTTAGCACCGCTGGTGTAGTTGGTAAAGTAGCTGACGAAGGTCTCGCCGGCACCTACCTTGATGTTGTCAGAGTGAGCACCCCAGAAGGCCGTCGTGTTGTCGGTAGCACCTACGGAGTCGTACATCTTGTCGGTCAGCTCGAACTGTGCGTAGCCCATGGCAGCCGTCGGGCTGTTCTCGCCCTTGTAGGTCTTGCTGTAGGCTGCTACGAGAGTCTTCATGCCCAGGTTGGTCATGTCGGGAATGGCCTCGAACTTCAGGTCGGCAGCGGTGACGTCCTTCGTCACGCCCTGCTCGAACTCTACGGTAGCCGTTGCGTTGGCCACTACGTCCTCAAGGGCTGTACCTACCATCACTTTCTTGGCAATACCCTTCAGCGTCAGCTTGACGGGCAGCTTGTCCTCGGCAGAGGTGTAGCCGCCGATAGGCTCGATGTTGGACTGCAGGAAGTTGATGTAAGAACCCTCGGGAACGAGGAAGGCACGGATGTTCGTGTTAGAAGCATCGACATTCAGGTTGACCATGGCCGACTTCTGGGTATAGGTCTTCGTGACCGTACCGTTGGTCATCTTCACCACGAACTGTGAGGGGTCAGAACGGTCGATGGTCAGAATGACGCGTCCGCCAAGCTTATCGACACCGGCATCGGTATCGGTGTTGAAGGTCAGCGTGCTCTCTACGCAGCTGCGGTCAATGTAGTCGCCCCACTCGGAGTTGCCGCTGGGCTGGTTGTCGAAGCGGATGGCTCCGTACTCCTTGTAGTTGGCAGCACCACGGTCCTCGTCGTTACAGAGAATCATGGCGAAGTTCTTATAAGTATTCGAAGCAGAAGGATTGATGTTCAGGTTGAACACGGCATTCCATTTTGCACCGTCGGGAATCTGGTAATACTTGGAGAAAGCAGCCCACCAACCGGTAGAATAGTCGGTAGCACCTACGGTATAAACATCCTCCTCCATACCCTCGAGTTCGGGCTCGCCCTCGGAATTCTTGGAATTGGCAATAGAGTCAACTCGATCGGAAATCCAGTCAGGAGAATCTACGCTATAAAGGTCGGCACCTTCACAGCCCGTCATCAGCAGCAGGCCTACGGCAGCCACGCTGAATGCGGATGTTAATTTATTTAGATATTTCATAATGATTTACTATTTATGAATTTACGATTTACTATTTTTGTTGCTTAGAGTCCAACGACGGGGTGTATGGTCCAACCCTTGCTTGAGAAATATTCAGCGTTGCTGCTGGTGTTGTTAGCCGAGTTGCCAACGAGGTTGGGGTTGTCGTTCAGCGTGCCCTGGTAGATGGGCAGGAACTCGTGACCGTTCAGCCATGAATCGAAAGAACTCTTGCTGCAAGCACTGTAGTCAACAGCATCCTTCGGCGTATAGGTAATCTTGCCGCTTTCGTAGTCAGCCTTGGTCCAGAAGTTGAAGGCACCATGCTGCTTGAGCTGCTGCAGACGGCCGCTGTCGTAGAAGAAGCCCCAACGGATGAGGTCGAAGCCACGACCAAACTCACAACCAAACTCCTTCGGACGCTCTACGTTGGCAATCTGCTCGAACAGCTTGTCTTTCGTGTTGAAATCAGCAAGGTTCAGGTTGCGCAGACCGGCACGGGCACGTACCTGGTTGATCCAGTCGATGGCCTGCTGTGTAGGACCGTTCACCTCGTTCTCGCACTCAGCAGCGCGGAGCAGCACGTCAGAGTAACGCATCAGGCGCAGGTTGATACCGCAGTGCAGACCTGTCACCACCTTGTCATAAATACCTGTACGCAGGTTGGTGTTCTTGGCAATGGGCAGTCCGCCGTAGTTGTTGTTGGTGACGAGGTAAGCGTCGGCTGTCAGCGGTAAGGTGTAAGCTACGTTGCCATACTCGAAGCCATCCCACTCGGGCTCGTAGGTACCGATGGTCCAGTAGAGACGCGGGTCGAGACTGCCGTCGGTAGTGCGCTCAGCCTTGAACAGGTTGTAGAGCCAGGGAGAAGCAGAGAGGTCAGCCCAGCCGCCGCAGTCGCCAGGACCGTAGTTAGACTCAATGGCGTGACCCTGTGTAGCATTGGGGCTGGTGTTGACGGGTGTCCACTCGTCGTCGGTACCCTGGGTGCCGTAGTCGAGGAACTGCACCTCGAAGAGACTTTCGGCGTTGTTCTCGAAGGCAGAACCCTCACGGAAGTTGTCGCCGTAGTTCTCCATCAGTCTGTACTGGCCGTAGGTGCCTGCTATGATTTCCTTCAGCACGGTGAGAGCCTCGCTGTACTTGTGGCGCATCATGAGTGCACGGGCTAAGTAGCCGGCAGCAGAACCCTTCGTGGCGCGACCCGTGGCCCACTGGCCGCCTAAAGCCTTGGTGGGCAGCAGTTCGAGAGCGTCAGTGAAGTCCTTCTCAATCTGGTCGAATACGCGGTCGTACTGAGCAAAACCGTTCTCTTCGCCTTCCTCAACGTTGGCGGCATAGAGACCGTCGAGTGAAGAATAAGCACTATAGTCGGTAATGAGGATGGGGTTCTGGTAGTAACCTGCGAGGTTGTAGTATGCCAAGCCACGGAGGAAGAGCACCTGACCCTTGATATACTTCAGCTTGTCACTCAGAGCGGCATCGTCCTCACCGCAGCGGGAAATGACATAGTTACAAACGTTGATGGTGTAGTACCAGTCGCGCCACGACCACTGACCGATTTCGTCGGTGATGGGCTCGTTCAGGTCGTCGAAAGGCATGTACCATACCTGCGATGAGTTCCATACTTCGTCACCACGGCATACGTCAATGTTGTAGCCTACACGGGCATAGGTTCCCTCCATGCGGATGTGGTTGTAAGCTGCGATGACGCCTTCCTCCAGGTCGTCAGCCGTCTGTCCGAAGGTTGACGTGGTCTGCTGGTTGGGGTTGGACAGCTCCAGCTTGTCGTTGCACGATGTCATCGTGCCAAGGCCCAGTAAGAGGGCAAAGGATAATTTATATAGTTTCATATTCTAAGAATTCTTTTAAATGTTTCTCTTATAACCTTTAAGCCATTAGAATGAGAAGAGCAGACCAGCCATGAAGGTGCGTGCACTGGGGAACGAGCAGAAGTTGTAACCCGGAGTGAACGTGCCGCCAGCATAGTCAACGTTGTAGCCCTTGTAACCGGTGAAGGTGTAGAGGTTCTGAGCCGATACATAAGCGCGTACGCCCGAAACGACACCCTTGAACCACTTGTCGGGGAAGTTGTAGCCCAGCTCTACGTTGGCAATCTTCCAGTAAGCAGCGTTCTGAATCTTACGGTCGCTGAACAGGTCGTTCCAAGCCAGCGTGGCGTTGTTGGCATAATAAGTGCGGGGAATGCTGGAGAGATAGGTCGTACCATCCTCTGACCAACGGTTAGCGTCGAGCATAGCCACGTCCTTGTTGCCGGGACCGTAGCAGGAGTTCAGGCTGTTGTAGATGTCGTCAGAAACGTGATAGTTCAGTGCACCGAAAGTAGAGATGCTCAGGTCGAAGCCCTTGTACTCCATGTGTGCGCTCAGGCCAAAGTTCACCTTGGGCAGACCGCTGCCGAGAACCACCTGGTCCTGAGCATCGATGATGCCGTCGTTGTTGACATCCTTGTAGAGGCAGTCACCTACGTTGGCACCCGGCTGATCCACGTGGTCACCCTTGGCGTTGGTGTGGTTGAGCAGGTCATCGGTGGTACGGGCAATGCCCTCATATACCCAACCGTAGAACTGACCGACCTCCTGACCTACGTAAGTAGCGTAAGCACCGGTAATGTAAGCGTCGGTACCGAAGCCCAGTGAGGTCACCTTGTTCTTCAGGGTGCTCAGGTTGGCACTGATGTCATACTTGAAGGGGTGGTCGTGGTTACGATAAGTTACCGAGAACTCGAAACCACTGTTCTCCATAGAAGCAGCGTTCATCGTAACGCTGGTGTTAGCCACACCTGCACTGGCAGGAACGGGCACACCGTAGTGCAGGTCTTCTGACTTGTTCTTATACCACTCAGCGGTGAACTCGATGCGGTTGTTCAGGAAGGCCAGGTCGATACCGACGTTCATGGTCTTCTTCTTCTCCCATGCGATGTTCTCGTTGACGAAGGTAGAAACGGCAGAACCGGTTACGGGGTTGTTGCCGAAGCTGTAGGTCATGTTGTTACGTGCCAGCACGGCCATGTAGGCATAGTCGCCGACGGCGGCCTCGTTACCGAGTACACCATAGCTACCACGAACCTTGAACATGTTGATGATGTTGTGGTCGATGGGGAAGAACTTTTCCTTATCGAAACGCCAACCTAAAGAGATAGAGGGGAAGGTCTCCCAGCGGATGTCCTTCGTCAGACGAGAGCTACCGTCACGACGAACAACGGCCGAGATGAGGTACTTGCCATCGTAGTCGTAGTTCAGACGAGCGATGTAAGAAGCAATGCCATGCTTGAACTCAGAAGAAGAACCGTAAGTGTCGTTACCGTTCTGAATCTGCAGGAAGTAAGGTTCTGAGAAGTTGATACCCCAGGCTGCCAGATTGTGGGTGTTCTCCTCCTGATAAGTCTGACCGACCACGAGGTTCAGGTGGTGCAGACCGATGAGTCCGTCGTAAGTCAGCGTGTTCTCAATCAGATAGTCTGAATAGGTACGTGTACCTTTGTCCAGACGCTCGTTACTCTTGTCCAGATATACACGGTTTGACTGAATCCAAGCCGATACCCAGGTCTTGTCCTTAGCGTATGTCTTGCTGTAAGAGAGGTTGAGCTTGTAGTTCAGGTGGTGATTCTCCGACTCAATGCCCAGCATCTTGAAGAGGTCGAAGTCGGCAGAACCGGTAGCCACGATGCGGTCAACGATGGTGTTACGCGTCAGCAGGTTGTTAACCAGCAAGGGGTTAGAAGCTGAGATGTCACCGTGGATGGTGTCGTAATAAACACCATAGCCGTATGCGTCGTAGTTGAAGCTGCTGGCAGAACCTACCTTGTCGTCGAGTACCCAGGTGTTCTCGTCGTAGGCCTTGATGGTGGGCTGCATGAGCAGTGTACCGCGCAGCACGTTGGTTACGTCACCGTACAAACCCTGCACGTACTCGGAAGCGTTTGACAGACCCATGCCGTCCTGGCTGGAGTGTGAGTAAACGAGGCTGGTGCGGAACTTCACGAACTTGGTGTCCATCGTGTTGTTTACGCGGGCGGTGAAACGCTCGTAGTTAGGACCGGCACCTTCCAGCGTACCCTTCTGGTTGTAGTAGTCCAGACCGATGTTATAAGTGTTGTTGGCACCACCACCGCTCAGGTTGATGTTGTGGTTGTGGCGGGTACCTGTCTTGAATACTTCCTTGAACCAGTCAGTATTGGTGTTGTCCATGAACTGATACCTATTGGTCTCAGGATTCAGGCTGTAGCCGCCGGGCAGCGGAGTGCCCGAGTTGGTGCAGGCCTGGCCTAAGTACTGGCTGTACTGGCTGGCATTCATCACGTCGTATGTGCTGCTGGGAATGACGTCGATACCGAAGTATCCCTTATAGTCAACGTGCAGGGGCTGGTCTTTCTTACCGCTCTTAGTGGTAATGATAACCACACCGTTAGCAGCACGAGAACCGTAGATGGCACCGGCCGATGCGTCCTTCAGCACCTGGATGGTCTCAATGTCGTTAGGCGAGAAGTCGCGGATGGTCGTACCCATGGGCACACCGTCAACGACGTACAGCGGAGCCGTGCTGCCAAATGAACCGATACCACGAATGCGGACGGCAGGGTCTGCACCCGGCTGACCGTCGGAGGTAATCTGCACACCGGCAACCTTACCTTCCAGCATGGAGGAAATGTTTGAGTTAGAGACACGCTTCAGCTCCTCAGCATTGACGATGGCCACAGAACCGGTCAGGTCGGCCTTCTTCTGAACACCATAACCTACGACAACCACCTGGTCGAGTGTGAAGTCGTCTGACGACAACTTAATCTCACCCAGGGTTGAGCGGCCGTTAACAGCGACCTCAAGGTCCTGATAGCCCAGATAGCTCAGAACGAGGGTTGCATTGCCAGGAGCATCCAACTGGAAGTTACCATCAATGTCAGTCACTGTTGCGACACTGGTTCCCTTCACTTTAACAGTTGCTCCAATGAGGGGCTCGCCATCTTGGTCAATCACGGTTCCGCTGACCTTGATGGACTGCTGCTGTGCCATTGATGATGCCAAAGTGGGTACCGAACAGAGCGTAAGGCCTCCCATGACACCCAAAAACAGCATCACAGAGAATAATACTTGTTTTCTCATTGTTAATTGTTTTTAAGTTAGAAATATTATAAAAATAGTTACTAGTTTTAGCACTTCTTGAAAGAATGTTGCAAAATTAGTTATAAAACGTTTCACATAGGTGGACAAAAAGGTATAATAGGTGGACAAACAGGTTTATTAGTGTAAAATTAACGTTTTTATCCTCTTTTCTCCCCTAATTGACATAAATCAAGAAACGTATGGTATATGAAAAAAAACAATCGTTGTTCTATATAATAAATAAAATGTTCGCGCGAGGGAGCAAACTTGCTTCTTCCTCCCGAAGAAGACTAAAACATGAACTGCTCCAGAAGCGCACTGGGACTGACACCGTATGCCCGGGTAAAGCAACGGGTGAAATATTTAGGGTCGTTGAACCCCACGTTATAGGCTATTTCGGTAATGTTGCGGTGACGGTGGCTGCTTAGCAGCTGCTCGCGGGCTATGCGCAGCCGGTAGTTGCGGATAAAGGTGCCGACGCTGACTCCCAGTTCTGCCCTGAGGCGCTTCCCGGCCAGACTACGGCTCATGCCGATGGCTTGGCAAAACTCTTCAACGCCAAACTCGCTGTCGCCATAGTGCTGTTCCATCAGGCGGATGGCTCGTTCCATGAAGGGTGCCTCCATCCTGAGCACTGCCTGATGGTCAGCCTCTACACTTTGTTGATAGCTTGCCTGAAAATGGGCATAGTTGTTCAGTACGGTCAAAAGGATGCTTTGCATTTCCTGGGGAGTACTGCTCTCCATGAGGGCTTTACGTATGGGAACCAGCAATTCCTCAATCAGTTCCTCGTGCTGCGACAAATTGGTTTCAACGTTCATTTCTTTATCATTTCCTTTGTTAATCACCATGCGGCTTCAGGTATGTCTTCTGTCACCTCTTCCACTTCAGCTGGCGGCACTTCTTCTTCCCTTCTCTCCTCTATCACGTCCTGAGGTTTCTGCTTGGGTCTGGCAAAGAGCATGGCACTGGGATATTTGTTGCTGTATTGATAATAGACGGCCAGGTTGATGTTGCTCACCTTATGCTTCCACCAGTCGAAGCGCCCGTCGGCCGAAGTGTTTTTGAACACGTAGCCAATGCTTTCCAAGCTGTCGGTTACGACTTCCTTCTTCAACGGGTGTTTGATAAACAGCGTCAGCGTGTCAATCTGCTCCAGAAGCTTCTGCCGGTTGACGGCCGTCAGCTCACAGCCCTTTGACGAAGCCTTCAGTGTTCCGTCAACCTCTATCTCAACGGTGAACCGTTCGCGCATGAGTCTTTTGGCTACATCGTCGAACGATGTCAGCCACATCAGCTCGTCGCCCAGTACAGCCAGCTTATTGACTCTATTGGGGGAACTGTTCCGGTTGAGTCGTTCGACGATGGAACTTCTTATGTCCTCAGAACTGTTCTGTCCGTTGTTGACAATCTGTGCTGAGGCGGCCAGGGGCCACACAACGGCCAGAACGGCGAAGGCAATTATCTTCTTCATCATGTCTTCTTTATTCAGTTAAGTCTTGTTGGTAGTCCAGCACAAGCGACTGTCGGGGCTTTAGTGTCAGGTCGCTGCTCAGGTCGTAGTAGCGACCGGTCAGCACGTCCTTGGCCCGTTTGGTCTGGCCTATCACCTCCTGATAGCGCTCCACCTTCATGACGGCGGGCTCGGAGGTGCCGTTCAGAATGGTCAGCACCACGTTGTTGTGCCAGCGGCGGGCAATGACATACACACCGTTATAGGGAATAAACTGGGTCATCGAACCGCGCGTGATGGTTTCGTTGCCCTGTCGCCAGTGCAGCAGGCGACTGGTCCAGCGGAACATGTCGTTCTGGGCCCTGGTGCGTCCTTCGGCCGTAAAGGCATTCTGCGTGTCGCCGGGGAATCCGCCGGGGAAGTCCTTGCGCACGTAGCCGTCGGAGATCTTCATCGTGCCGTTCATCAGGATTTCCGTTCCGTAGTACATCTGCGGTATGCGCCTCACGGTCATCAGCAGGGCCAGAGCCTGTTTCAGCGCGAGTGAGTCCTGTCCGTCGCCCAGGAATCGGTTGGTGTCGTGGTTGTCAATAAAGGCCATGACGCTCGATGGGTTGGGGTAGAGGTAGTCGTAGCAGAAGGAGTTGTAGAGTCGGTTCATGCCGCGCCACCAGTTGTCCGTGTTCTCGTGCTTGGCCGAGTCGAGCTTCTCCTGGAACGAGAAGTCCATGACGGTCTTCAGGTAGCTGTTGGTCTCCGAGAGCTTGGAGTCTTTCTGCCATGCTGCCGTGTAGGCAGGCTGCGTCACCCACGTTTCGCCGACGGTGTTGAAGTTCGGGTACTCCTCGTCCAGTTCCTTCATCCACTGTGCCATGGGTTCACGGAAGGCGTAAGGGTAGGTGTCCATGCGGATGCCGTCAATGCCGGCTGTCTCAATCCACCATTTTGAGTTTTGTATGAGGTAGCGCATGAGGTGCGGGTTACGCTGGTTCAGGTCAGGCATGGTCGATACGAACCAGCCCTCGACGGTTTCCTTTTTGTCTATCTCCGAGGCATACGGGTCCAGTACGGGTGTCAGCTTGTAGCTGGTCTGCAGGAAGTCGGTGCCTCGGGGGTCGCTGGTGCCGCCTGACTGCATGAGCCAGTCCGACAGGTTCAGCCAGTCGTTCGAGGGCATGTCGGCCACCCACGGGTGCTCAAAGCCGCAATGGTTGAAAATCATGTCCATGACCACCTTTAGTCCACGGGCGTGGCAGGCATCAATGAGCTGGCGGTATTGCTCGTTGGTGCCGAAGCGCGGATCTACCTGGTAGTAGTTGGTGCAGGCATATCCGTGGTAGGTGGACCAGGTGTCCATCATGTCGGGCGAGTCATTCTCAAGAATGGGTGTAAACCACAGCGCCGTCACGCCCAGCTCCTTGAAGTAGTCCAGGTGCTGCATCAGTCCCTCCAGGTCGCCGCCATGGCGCAACGAAGGCTGTGTGCGGTCTTCCCGGTAGGGGCGCATGCCTTTTACCAGCGACTGGTGGTTGGGTCCCTGTGCAAAACGGTCGGGCATGAGCAGGTAGAGCACGTCGCTGATGTCGAAGCCTTTACGCTTGTCGCCGCTCATTTCGCGCTGTTTCAGTTGGTAGCTTACCTTCTGCTTGTCGAAGTTGAGCGTCATCGTGCCGGGCTGGGCACCGCTCAGGTTCAGATAGACCAGCAGGTAGTTGGGCGAGTCCAGACGTACGATGCTGTCAACCCGTACTCCGCTGTAGTCGGTGGTCACGTTCTGTACGTGGGCAATGTCCTGTCCATATACCATCAGCTGCAGCGAGGGGTTCTTCATGCCTACAAACCAGTCGGTAGGCTCTATGCGGTCAATCTTTATCTTGGCTGCGTTCATCGTCATTACCAGTAATGTCAATGTCAATAAAATAATGCTTCGTTTCATATGGGTACTTCTTTTTGGGCTCGGCGGGTAAACCGCCTTGCGCTGTTTGGGTTAGTCGTGTATGATAAGTGCTGTTTGCGGGCTGACGGTTACCTCGTCACCGTTGAGGGTGGCCAGACCGGCCTCGTTGATGATGCCGTCCTTGCACACGATGGTGTAGCGTGCTTTTGGTACGTTTACCGTCTGCGGCTGCTTCGTTGCATTGAGCACCACCACGATGTTGCGCCAGTCGTCACGGCCCGCATAGTTCTTCAGTCTGAAGGCCACCACGCTCTTCGGGGTGTCCAGAAACTCCAGGTGCTTGCGTACAAGGTCGGCCGAGCCTAAGCGGAAAGCGGGGTGGTTCTTACGCAGCTGAATGAGGTTCTTGTAGTACTCAAACACCTGCGGGTAGCGCGTCTTGTTCTGCCAGTCCAACTGGTTGATGCTGTCGGGCGACTCGAACGAGTTGTGTACGCCCTTCTTGTCGCGCAGCAGCTCTTCACCACACAGCATGAAGGGTACGCCCTGCGACGTGAACACGGCCGTCTGGGCCAGCAGGTCCAGGCGGATAAGCTCCTGCATTTGACTATTGGACAATTGAACCATTGGACTATTGCTGCTGGAATTGTCCAATGGTGAAATAGTCAAATTGTCCAATGCACTGGCTTTCAGCCTGTCAACGAGACACATGTCGTCGTGGCAGCTTACGTAGCTGATCATCTGCGTCGGCTCCAGTGCCCAGGGAACCTTCGAGTAGTTCACCTTCTTCATATCCACCTGCGGGTGGGCTATGCAGCCTGCAATGCCGAACTTCACGCTCTCCTCCAGGTCGGGGGCTCCTCCCAGCATGCCGGGCTTACGGTCGTTGTCGAAGGGGCCGCGCAGTGCGTCGCGTATCTCGTCGCTAAAGGCTGCAATGCCAGGCATCTTGGGTACGTTAGCCTTCACGCCGAGCTGCTCGCCGGGCAGTGCGCACGAACCGGCACTCCAGCCTTCGCCGTAGATGAAGATGGTGGTGTCTATCTTATCGACCTCGGCACGTATCTGGTTCATCGTCTCTATGTCGTGAACGCCCATCAGGTCGAAGCGGAAACCGTCAATGTGGTACTCCCGAATCCAGTACTTCACGCTTTCCGTCATGAACTCTCTCATCAGGGGCTGCTCCGAGGCCGTCTCGTTTCCGCAGCCCGAACCGTTGCTGTAGTGGCCGTCGCTCGTCTTGCGGTAGAAGTAGTCGGGCCACATTTTCTGGAAGTTCGAGTTGTCAATGTTGTACGTGTGGTTATACACTACGTCCAGAATGACGCGGATGCCGGCCTTATGCAGGGCCTGCACCATCAGCTTAAACTCCTTGATTCTCGTTGCTGGGTCGTAGGGGTTGGTCGAGTAGCTGCCCTCCGGCACGTTGTAGTTTACGGGGTCGTAGCCCCAGTTGTACTGCGGCTGCTCCAGGCGTGTCTCGTCCACCGAACCGTAGTCGTAACTCGGCAGAATGTGTACGGCCGTTACGCCGAGCTCCTTCAGGTGGTCTATGGCCCAGGGCTCGGTCAGCGCCAGGAACTTGCCCTTATGTTGGGCGTCGGGTCGGTTGATGGAGAAGTCGCGGTGGTGCATCTCGTAGATGACCAGGTCGCAGGGCGACTTCACCACGGGCCGCTGGTCGAGGGTCCATCCTTCCGGGTCGGTGGTCTTGAGGTCGAGCACGTAGCCCCGCTGTCCGTTCACGCCGACCGCCGTAGCGCTGAAGCCGGGCGACTCCTTGCCCTTCACAGCCTCGAAGGTGTAGAACCAGCCGCGCCAGTCGCCCTTTACCTCGGCCCGGTAGTGGCAGTCGTCAGCCTGCACCTTCTTCATCTTTACTTTCTTCGTAGCCTTGCCGCCCGTGCCCTCTTTATAGAGTCGGAGTGTCACTTCGCGCGCATCGGGCGTAGCCACACAGTTAAACACCGTGACTCCGGCCGCCTCATCGTAGCGTCCGCCGTCTGTAACGTAGTCTTGAGCCTTTGTCAGCATAGCCATCATTGCTAACGTCATTGTCAGTAGTAACTTTCTCATAAGTCTTAGATTGTGATTTCTGCTTACAAAATTAATGGTTTTCAGTCAAACTGCAAAATAATTTACATCTTTTTTTCGCTCCCCCTTGCGCTATCGTTAGCATAGAACTGCTTGATGCGCTCCACGTAGCGTTCGCCCACGCTGCGCCCCATGTCATAGACCAGCCGCATTCTCGTTGCGTCGTGCGACGTGTGGCCAATGGGAATCTTGCCTTCCGGACGTATCACCAAGCAGCGCCCCTCCTCCTCGGCCTGGGCCACGAAGTCCAGCTGCCGGTTATACATCAGGTGCCTCTGGTCCATGGCTGCCACCATTTGCGGGTACTTCCTCAGTGCCACTCTCATCAGGGGCATTAGCCGGTTGTGCTCCTTCCTGTAGCCCTTGGGTTGCGTCAGTATGACTACGTTGCGGCTGTAGCCTATGCTTTCGAAGTATGCTAAGGGTATGGAGTCGCTCACGCCGCCGTCTAACAGGAGTCGCCGGCCTATCTTCACCACCTTCGATGCCAAGGGCATTGAGGCCGAAGCCCTTATCCACTCGTAGGTCTCGTAGTTAGCCTCCTTCAGTGGCTGATAGACGGGCTTGCCTGTCTCCACGTCAGTACACACAACAATGAACTCCATGGGGTTTTTCTCGAAGGCATCGTCGTCAAACACGTCGTACTGCTTCGGCACCACGTGGTAGCCGAATGCTGCATTGAAGTAGTCGCCCGTCTTCAGGAGCGACTGCCAGCCGCTGTACCGGCTGTCGCGGGCAAAGCGCGTGTTGTAGCGGATGGCCCGTCCGGCCTGTTTTGACTTGTAGTTGCAGCCGAAGGCCGCTCCCGCCGACACACCGATGAGACCGTCTGGCTCTATGCCAGCCTCCATCATTACGTCGGTCACGCCGGCGGTCCACAGCCCGCGCATGGCACCGCCCTCAAGTACAAGTCCTTTTTTCATTTTTCCCCTCTGTTCTTCCCAATTATGTAATCGTTAAAAATAACTTGGAACGAATCGAGGTGCGAGGTACGAGGTGCGAGGTACGAGATTACCTCGCAAGCCTTTCTCTTTTTATTCTTAACTATTCTCGTACCTCGTATCTCGTACCTCGTACCTCGAAAATCCCAACTTATTCTCGTTTTCGGCTAAGTAGCCATATACAAAAGGTCTGTTCATCCCATCATTATATTTCGTTACCGATGCAAATATAAAAAATATCAACCAAGGTTGAGTCAACCTCGGTTGATATTTATGGAGATTTAACGATTTACGGAGTTAAATACCCATCCGCGTCACGCGTGCTTTTTCCCATCATTCCCATTATTCCCATAACTCCCATTCCTCCCATTAAGATACCCCAGCCCATGCTCATCACGCCAGTTACGGCGAGCCTGCGACATCTGTTCTTTGATACCGCCATGCTCAAGAAAGTCTGCCTTAAACTTCTCCAACAGCCGCCGCAGCAGATAGTCCGTCTGGTGGATTAAAACCAACGCGATGTTAGCCAGCGTTATGTCATCACGCAGCTCACAGACGCGCTTATAGTCTGCTGTATTCGAATGAGTCTTGCACCATTGGCGGGCATTCCGACATTGCACGCTGTTAACGTCCCATATCTGGTTGCCGTGGTTGCGCAGATAGTCCTCATAATCCTCTTGCAGCTCCTTTAAGCTTGCCTTTGCCACATTAACCAGTTTTATACATGCTTCCATTGACGTTGTACCGGTTTCGTTTCCCTCTGCAATGTTTTGTTTGCCACTTCGTGCCGCCTGCTTCATCTGGTCAACAGTACGGTCACCTATCTTCGGGAGATAGTGTTCCAGAAAATAGTAAGTAATGTCGTATATACATTCCGATTTCTGGAAAGCAATGAGGTGTTTGTAGTCCCCTTTAGGCGCAAGAAAGCTATTGTTATTGGTAGGCATCATGAGATGTATGGGAATAATGTGATGAATAGGAGTTAGTTAATGGGCTGCGCAATTGCTGCGCAGCCCATTTCCATTATTGTTAACTTACCAGTCTTCTTCGTCGTCCTCGCCCCAATCTACGAAGCCGTTGGCGCCGAACTCGCCGTTGTACTCTTCGTTCGTGGGCGTTATCTGTTGGTTGTCCTTGTTCTTGTCCAACTGCGAAGCCGCAAGCATGTCCATCGTATCCATGGCGCAGAAGCCCATCAGGGGCGATTGATATGTTTTCTTCATAACTTTCATTCCTTCATTATTTTACCATTACTTTTTTACCATTAATAATATAGAGTCCCTTCGTCGGCTTCTCCACGCGACGGCCGTTCAGGTCGTAATAGACCTCCTCTGCCTGGGCTGAAGCCGTGTTGAGGCTTATTGACGTTGCAGGACCGTCCTCAAGCGACAGCACAGGAGCAGTTGCGCCCTCGGGCAACTCGAAGTAAGCACGGAAGCCCTTCATCGTTGCGCTGGCACCACCCTTGGCTATGTGGCCGTCCGTCGTGATGCCCCACTTGCCTTCCATCTCTCCGGCATCCATCGGGGCGTACGTTCCCTGGAAGGTGGCACCGTTACTCGTTGTTATTCTCAGGTCAGCAGCCTCTGTGCTGTTCCTGAACTGAGTCACGTTCTTGAATACAATTTCACTCTTGTTTTTTTCTGCATAGAGAATGTACGGAGTCTGAGCATTGAGGGATGTCGTTGCGTTGAAGTTTAGCTTGCCGCCCTCGTAGCCGTTGAAGCTGTAAGCCTTCACACCTTCGCCAAACACGCTCAGGTCGCTGACGGCAAACGGAAGGATAATCGTGTTCCAGCCAGCCTTCAGTGAGTACTTCAGCACGATGACGGGATAGCTACCCCAGTTCGCAAAGTTGTTCAGGTCGCCAGCCGTCTCGTCCAGCGTGGGTGCTGCGGCAATCGTTACATCAATCTTATCACTCTTGAATTTTACATCATCGTTTTCAACGACGAAGCTGGCCTCACCGCTGATGGCTTCCTCCGGGGTGAATGTTACGGTAAACGTCTTGGTGCCGTTAGCTTCGAGTGTCTCGGTTACAGCTTCACCATACTGCGTTCCGTCAATGTAGAACGTAGCGGTCAGTTCCTCGTTCTTTCCTGCCATTTCCTTCATTGTTATGGTAGCCGTATATTCCACGTACTGTGTACCCGTAGTAGGAATGTTCAGCTCGGTCTTGGCAATGTCGTGTTCAGGCACATAGAGCTTAAAGCCGCTGAAGTTGTCAACACCATTCTGGTAGCAAGCAGTGAATCGCAGATAGTAGTAGCCGTCGGCAGGAGCCGTGAACGACATTTCCTTGTGGTAATATCTCTTCGTGGTACTTGGTGCCTCAGCATCATCTTCCGTTTTGTAGTTATATATCGGAGTCCACGTGATCTTGTCGTCGGTTGAATACTCAACAATCAGCGCCTCGTCGTACCAGTTCAGGTAAGCATCCCATGTCAGCACGTCATTAGCCTTTGCCTTCAGGCAAGGAGTAGTCAGCGTACCGGCAGTAGAACTATAGGGTGCAAGAGCCATCGTGGTTTTGTTCTCGTAGCTTGAGAATGTGCCGACAGTCCATGTGGTAGCCTCCCAACCAGTAGGCAGGCTGCCTTTCTCGAAGTCCTCTTCCCATACATCCGGGTCTTTTGCAATAGCCGTTGCAGCAATGGTTACGGCAGCCGTCTCGTCGTAAGTCGGTGTGACGGTGATGTTGGCCGTCTTCGACCCATAGTTGCCGGTCGTATATTTAAAGGTAACGGTGAAGGTCTTTGACTCTCCGGCTGCAATACCCTCTAACGTGGCGGGCGAGACCTGGAAGTCCTCGCTGTCGCTGGCAATGTTCACAGCCAGCTGACCAGTTCCGTTATTGGTTACGGTAACAGCTTTTTCTGCCTCAGCGGTTACCTTGCCGAAATCAAGTGTTTCAGTGTCAACAGCCAGCTCAGGAGCGTTGTCAGAATACTCTTTTACGGTAACGTCGTCAAGGTAAATGTAGGCATCGCCAGATCCCCAGTTAGAGGTGCCTTTAAATACAATGACGACATATTTGTTACTGAATTCTGCTGGAAGCATGATTTCCTTCTGTACCCAGTCGGTTTGTCCGGTAAGTCCTGTTGCCAGCTCTATGTCGTGAGTCGCACCTCCGTCGGTAGATGCATATACAGAGAAATCACCTCCCGTTGGATTCTTGTACCAGAATGTCAGCTTCATGTTCTTGTCTCCAAAAGCGAAAACAGGTGTCTTTAAGAAATTCGTGTTGTTATCAGAGTTGTTGTAAGAATTAAATCGCAATCCAGCACCATCGTGGCCGCTTGAATAGTAAGTCCACTTGTATGATTCTGTGGTTGTAGAACCTTCAGTGTTATCCCAGCCCGTAGGAATTCCAGAAGTAAGACTATTGAAATTCTCCGTCCAAGGGAAAGTCGCAATGGGGGCTAAGGGTGTTGTAAAGCTAAGTTTGCCAGTCCAAGAGCTGACCTCGTCACCAATCTTAGCTCGAAGATAAGCATAATAAGTGGTATTATCAGCAAGCCCAGACAACGTATAAGGATTCTTTGTCACATCAATCGGAGTTGCTGCGTCTTTGTCAAAGTCTGCATTAGTATCATAAACTAATTGCCAAGCTGTCTCTTCACCACCTGCTGTCCAACTAAGTGTTGCAGAATTATATGTCGTGGAAGTTGCCGCAAAAGCTGTTGGTTTAGCGATAGCACCTGCGTCTACATATTCAGTATAAGTAACATCTAACAGCCGAAGATTACTACTTGCAATACAAAAAGCCACATAGGTTGCATCTTCTCCTGCAGAATAAGTATTGGACACAGTAGTAGTTGTTATGTCGTATGATTGAGCTCCTGTTTTATCTACAGTAAATGTATCACCAGTTTTTGTAACTTTATTTGTGACAAAAATTGTTCCCGTCGAACTACTCATTTTGCATCGGAAAGTGACAGTTCCTGAAACTTCTTTTGTTAAAACGAGCCACACATTTTTATTGTAATTCGATGAATAACCAGAAATATAGTTATAATCAGCACCATCATATTCATTATGCTTATAAGTATAATCAGAACCAAATCTTCCATAGCTACCATCATCACCGGGAAATATATACCAGTTGTCACCAAGAGTTTGGCCAGAGCTCGTTGCAGAATAACTTGTAAAGTCATCTATTATGGTTTCCGCCCATGCAGAATTCACTCCCCCTGCAAACAACGCAAGGAGCAAGGAAAGCGTCATTATCAGCTTTCTTTTTCTTAAAGTCAATAGTTTTTTCATAAATGTTATTGTTTTTGTTTTGTTAATGAGTTGCATTTTTGAAGACACTTTTGAGACAAAGCGTCACTTTTAAGCTCTTTTAAGGGTGCAAAATTAAACTTTTTCGTTCAATTTCCCAAATATATTTTCATTTTTCTTTCATTTTGCTGCCTTTTTGCCACCTTTTGCTTCCTTTTTGCTACGGTTAACAAGGAAGAAAGAAGTGCCGTTTCTCTACCGGAGAAGTGCCACTTTGGTTACGGAGAAGTGCCACTTTGGTTACGGAGAAGTGCCGTTTCTCTACCGGAGAAGTGCCACTTTGCTATGCTAAATATGCCACTTACGTTTCTAAGTGGCATACTTTCATGTCGCAAACATGTCGTTTACGGGAAGCTGCTCCCTATCGTGAAAGTTTTGAACGAAATTGGGTCAACACCTACCTCAATATGCCTGAAACCCCAATGCACACAGCGTTTCAGGCACGGTAGGTGTTGTCCAAACACCTACCTATGACCTACCTAAGACCTCACTTCGTTCGAAATGAGGAATGAGAAATGAGGAATGAGGAATGAGAAATGAGGTAGGTGTTAGGTAGGTGTTTCAGCAACACCTACCACACCTCAAACGCTGTGTGCATCGGGGTTTCAGCGCGTCAGAGGTAGGTGGTAGGTGTTTTTGCGTGTTTTCTTATTTTTTTCTTACTTCGCCATGAGCGAAACGGCAAAGCCGCCGCCGGGGGCCTCGTGCAGCCGGAGGGTGTCGCCCTTCTTGACGACCCGCTTGGTGATGGTGTAGGCCTGCGGGTTCTTCTCGTAGTGGGCGTCCTTGGCGTCAGCGTAGATGGTGCACTCGTACTTACGGCCCTTATCGAGGAAGTCGAGCTTCACCACAGCGTCGCGGCCCTGCTCGTCGCACTTACCGCCGAGGAACCAGTTGTCGGTGCCCTTGGCCTTGCGGGCTACGGTGATATAGTCGGCCGGTTCGGCCTCGAGGTAGATGCTCTCGTCCCAGTCGCAGGCTACGTCGCGTATGAACTGGAAGGCATCGTCGAACTGCTCGTAGTGCTCGGGCAGGTCGGCCGCCATCTGCAGGGGCGAATACATGGTGAGGTAAAGGGCCAGCGAGCCGCAGATGGTGATGCGTGCCCACGAGGGGTTGTCGCTCCAGGTGCTGAGACGGGTGACGAAGATGCCCGGCGTGTAGTCCATCGGGCCGCCCTGCAAGCGCGTAAACGGCAGGATGCAGGTGTGGTCAGGCCGTGAGCCGCCGAAGGCCTCGTACTCTGTGCCACGGGCCGACTCACCGCCCACGAGGTTCGGATAAGTGCGGCAGAGGCCGGTGGGTCGCGTTGCCTCGTGCGAGTTCACCATGACGTGGTGCTTGGCAGCCTCCTTGATGACGTAGAGGTAGTGGTTGTTCATGGACTGTGAGTAGTGGTGGTCGCCACGGGGAATAATGTCGCCTACGTAGCCCGTCTTGACGGCGTCGTAGCCGTAGCGGTTCATGAGCTGGAAGGCCTGCTCCAGGTGGCGCTCGTAGTTCTGCGTGGAGCTGCTCGTCTCGTGGTGCATGAGGAGCTTGACGCCCTTGGAGTGTGCGTAGTCGTTGAGCATCTGGATGTCGAAGTCGGGGTAGGGGGTGACGAAGTCGAAGACGTCGCGCTTCCACATGTTGGCCCAGTCTTCCCAGCCGACGTTCCAGCCCTCGACGAGCACCTCGTCAAGTCCGTTCTTGGCGGCGAAGTCGATGTAGCGCTTCACCTTCTCGTTGTTGGCGGCATGGCGGCCGTTGGGCTTGACGCTCTGCCAGTCAATCTGGTCGAGCTTGATGCTGGGATAGTCGTTGGTGTAGTTCCAGCTGGACTTGCCTACTATCATCTCCCACCAGACGCCGCAATACTTCGTGGGGTGAATCCAGCTCACGTCGTCGAGGGCGCAGGGGTCGTTGAGGTTTAGGATGAGGTTGGAGGCCAGCATCTGGCGGGCATCGTCGGAGACGATGATGGTGCGCCACGGCGTCTCGCAGGGTGTCTGCATGCAGCCCTTCAGTCCGGTAGCGTCAGGCGTCAGGTGGCTGACGAAGGTGAAGGGCTCGGGCAGCGGGTAGGGCGACGGCTCGGGGTTGGGCGTGTAGCGGTTGCTGTTGCCGTCGAGCTCGGTAGAGAGTTGGCGCGTCAGGGAGTCAACGAGTTCCAGGTGCATGGTGGCGTAGTCCTTGCAGGCTGCCTCGTGGATGTTGATGTAAAGACTGCGTCTCTGTCCGTCTATGTCCATGGCGTCGGTCTTCATCTGCAGCGAGGTCTGTACGCCGGTGGGGGAGAAGACGGCCACGGAGGAGTTGCCCCAGTTGACGGCTTTCTTGAAGCGCCCCCGAATCTCGGAGAGGCGCGTCTGCTGCGTCTCCTGCTCCTGCGTGTCGTAGTCGCCGGGCAGCCACCAGGCCATGTGGTCGCCCGTCATGGCGAACTCGGTGTGCTCTTCCTTGATGAGGAAGTAGTTGAGGTTCTTCTGCTGGGGAAACTCGTAGCGGAAGCCCAGGCCGTCGTTATAGACGCGGAAGCGCAGCGTCATGTAGCGGTAGTTGACCATGGGGCGCATGTGGATGTCGGGGTTGGGCTCATAGGCCACCTTGCGCGGAATGCGTACCTCCTGCTGCAACTCTACGCAGAGCTCCTTGTAGTGGTTACGGATGTTACGCGTCTCGCCCCATACGGGCTGCCACGTCTCGTCAAATTCGGTGGTGTCGGTCTTCAGGATGAAGAAACCCTCCATGAGGTCCTGCTCGTCGAGGCCTAAAGAGGCGTGCTTGTCCTTGGCCAGCTCGAAGCCGAGACGACTGGGGCGCACGACCTCGCGGCCCTTGTAGGTGAGCGAGTAGGTGGGGCGGCCGCCGACGACGTCGAACGTCAGCACGAGGTTGCCGTCAGGCGAGGTGACGTCTGTCGCAAAGAGTGTAAGGGGCAGCCAAGCTAATAAAAGCAATTCGATTCTCTTGATCATCTTTATTCTTGTTTTGGGTTGTTATGGGGCTTATGAGGCCTATGGGGCTTATACGGCCCCATAGGCCTTATAGGAACTATCGTCTGCCGCTCTGGGTAATCAGTTCTTTGACGGTCTCGTTGAACTCGTCGGCCTGTAGGAGCTGCTCGATGGTGAGGTGCATGCGGTAGCGCCAGTAGTGGCGCGGATTGGCCGGAATGTTGATGCGCTCAGCGTTCGGGTCGGGCAGACGCAGCTTCTCGTCGATGGAGAGCCAGTCCTGCAGCGAGAGCAGGCAGAGCATGGAGGGCGAGGTGAGCTGACGGCTCACGATGTCCTTAGCCAGCCAGCCGGGCAGCGGGTGGGGAGCCGCGCCACTTCTGCGCAGGGGGATGTTGTAGTAGGCCTGCGTCTGCTCGTAGTCCTCGTCCCACCACTGGCGCAGCGTGGGCATGTCGTGGGTGGAGAAGGTGCAGACGGAGCGGTAGGGGTTGTGCGAGAGCTTGCCAAAGCGGATGTTCGGGTCCTTCGGCATGGTCTGAATCTCGAGCGAGAGAATGCGTAACTCGTTCATCACCCAGGGCACGCAGTCGGGCACCATGCCCAGGTCTTCGGCACAGACGAGCATGCGCGTGGCCTGCGTCAGGCGGGGCAGCTTCTTCATGGCCTCCTGGTACCAGAACTGGTTGTTGCGGCGGTAGAAGTAGTCGTTGTAGAGACGGTTGAAGTTGTACTTCTGACCCTCGTCCAACTGCTGGTAGGCTTCCTGGAACTGTACGGCAATGCGGGGGTGCCAGCGGTCGTTGCGCTTGTGGTCAACGAGGAAGAGGCCGTCGCTGAACGCTACGCCGTAGCCCTCTATCTCCTCGCGGCTCAGGCCGAGGGCGGGGGCAAACTGGCCCATGAGTCCGGACTTCTCGGGTACGGGAATCTCCCAGATGCGGAAGAAGCCCAGCACGTGGTCTATGCGGTAGGCGTCGAAGTACTCGGCCATCTTGCGGAAACGGCGTACCCACCAGCGGCAGCCGTCGGCGAGCATGGCGTCCCAGTTGTAGGTGGGGAAGCCCCAGTTCTGGCCGTCGGCCGAGAAGGGGTCGGGCGGCGCACCGGCCTGTCCGTTCAGGTTGAAGTACTTAGGCTCTACCCAGGCCTCCACACCGTCGCGCGAAATGCCGATGGGTATGTCGCCCTTCAGGATGACGCGGTGGGCGCGGGCGTACTCGTGGGCGCTGCGCATCTGCTGGTCGAGGTTGTACTGCACGAAGTACCAGAAATCAAGTTCTTTCTTGGTGCTGGCTGTCGGCTGTTGGCTGTCGGCTGAATAAGTGGCGTCCTTTCCCCACTTGGAGAAGTCGGCCGTGCCGTACTTGTCGCGGTTGACGGAGAAGGCTGCGTAGGGCACGAGCCACTCCTTGTTGCGCTCGAAGAACTCCTTGTAGCTGGTGCGACGGCTCAGGCTCTTCCACTCCTGCTCGAAGAGCAGCCTGAGGTACTGCATCTTGGCCTCGTTGACGCGCTCGTAGTCTATCTGCTCAAGGGCGTTCAGCTCCTGGCGCAGGGCCTCGAACTCGGCCTTCTTCTCTTTGTCCTTAAGTTCCGGCAGCTGTCGCAGGTCCGTATATTGCGGGTGCAGGGCATAGATGCTGATGGAGTTGTAGGGGTAGGAGTCCTGCCAGGTGTGGGTGATGTTGGTATCGTTGATGGGCAGAATCTGCAGGACGCGCTGACAGGTCTTGTCGACCCAGTCTATCATGAGCTTCAGGTCGCCGAAGTCGCCCACGCCGAAGCTGCCCTCGCTGCGCAGCGAGAAGACGGGTACGACGACGCCGGCTGCCTTCCACGGGTGGATGGGGAAGTAAGCCTGCGTGAGCTCATAGACCACCACCTCGCCCGAGGCGATGTCGGTCAGTTCGATGCTGCGGTTCTCGGCCGTCTCCCAGATGGGAGTGAAGTCCTGTTCGCTATCGACGACGATGAACTTGAACTCGAACTGCCGGGGCAGGAGCGAGGCATCGAGGCTGATGACCCACTCGTTGCACTCGTGCTCCTTCATCTCAAGGGCGCGCTTGGGGTCCCAGCTGCCAATGTAGTCGGGCTCGCCCACGATGGCCAAGCGCTCGCCGGTGCGCAGCTGCGGGGCGCGTACCTTCAGACGCACCGTACGGTCAAACTCGGTGGGCGTGCTCAGGTGGCGCTCGCGGGCCTGGATGCAGTCGGTGTAGGCTGAGCTGTAGAGGAAGGCGTCTTCGGGAATGTCAATCCAGTGGTCATACACCGTGTAGCGTGCCCCCTTGATGGCGGCAAACTCCAGGCGGTGGGGCTCTACGAGCCACTCGTGGCGCACCTCTTCGTCGCCGCGCTCCAAGCTGTAGTAGTAGTCAATAAACGTGCCGGCCTTGGCCGTCATGTTGACGTCAACGGTCCAGTGGTGGCCGTCGATGGTCATCATTTTGTGCTGAGTAGGCTTGCTCTCATCACCTGACAGAATGTTTAACACCAGATTCTCGCCGAAGGCGGTCTGATACTGAAGATTAAATTGTAATTTCATAGTCGGTATGTAGTTTTAGTTGCTTACGCGTACATTATTATATAAATAGGGGTGGTTCCTTACTTCTTGCCTTCACGAATGAAGAACACGCAGAGGGAACCCACGACGAGCAGCACGCCGGAGACAATCATCATGGAGTACTGATGGCTGCCAACGAGCGAGAGCACCGTGCCACCGAGCAGGGCGGCAATAATCTGAGGAATGCAGATGGTGCAGTTGAAGAGTCCCAGGTAGGCCCCCATGTGGCCGTAGCCCTGCAAGGCATTGGTGACTAGGGCGAAGGGCATGGCCAGCATGGCAGCCCAGGCGCAACCGATGAGCAGGAACGGCAGGAACAGCACGTACTGGTCGTGAACGAAGGGTACCATGCAGAACCCTGCTGCACCCAGAAGGAGACTGAATGCGTAGGCCATCTTCATGCCACGGAACTGCGGCAGCACCAAAGCCCAGAGCACGGCACCCAGCGTCTGAACGCCGAAGACGATGCCCGTCCAGTTGCCTGCTGCCTGGTAGCCTTCGGACGTAACGTCGGTAGTACCCCAGACCGTGTCGCCAATGGTGCCGGTGGTGTAGTTCCACATGTAGAGGAAGGCTGCCCAGCAGAAGAACTGCACGAGCCCCACCTGCCAGAAGGCTACGGGGGCATGCTTCAGCAGCGTGAGCCAGGAGGCGCTCTCTTCGCTCTGCTCGTCGGAGGCGTTGTACTCGGCGTACTCCTTCGGTGGCCACTCCTTGACCTTCAGCGTGGTATAGATGACGCAGCCAATGAGGATCAGAGCTCCGATGTAGAAGGAGTAGATGACCGAGTCGGGCACGACGCCCGAGGGGGCCGTGTTGGCAATGCCGATGGCGGTGAAGAAGAAGGGGAACACAAAGCCCACCAGTCCGCCGGCGTTGCAGAGGAACGACTGGATGCTGTAGGCCTTGGCCTTCTGCTCCTCGTTGACCATGTCGCCGACGAGCATCTTAAACGGCTGCATGGCCATGTTGATGCTGGTGTCGAGGAACATCAGTGCGCAGGCTCCGAACCAGAGGGCGGCACCCACCGTCAGTCCTAACGAACCGGCATTGGGCAGCAGGGCCATGACCAGCACGGCAGCGGCGGCACCCACGAAGAGGTAGGGAATGCGGCGGCCGAAGCGCGTCCAGGTCTTGTCAGAGAGGGTGCCGACAATCGGTTGCACAAGCATGCCCATGAGTGGAGGCAGCACCCAGAAGAAACTCAGCGAGTGGGGGTCGGCCCCCAGCGTCGCAAAGATACGTGAAATGTTGGCGTTCTGCAGCGAGTAGGCTATCTGTACGCCAAAGAATCCGAAGCTCAGATTCCATAGTTTCCAGAAGGAAAGATTAGGTTTTGTTTTCATCAACCTCTCCCGACCTCCCCAAGGGGGAGGAGTGCCTTAACGGACTCCTCGCCACTTCAGGTTATTCGGGCTTTATTAGTTCTACATTAATTATTATTGTTATTTATTTTTTTGCTTTATAGTTTGAACCCCGTCAATGCCCTCCTCCCCTTTGGGGAGGTTGGGAGGGGCGTCCCCTTTGGGGAGGTCGGGAGGGGCTTCCCCTTCGGGGAGGTTGGGAGGGGCTTCCCCTTTGGGGAGGTTGGGAGGGGTCTTACCTGGTTGTTCCCCTGATGATGAGCCTCGTACGCACGATGCGCCGCTCCATCTTGTCACGCGGTATGGTGCCCTCCACGTGACCTATGAGGATGTTGGCCGCCTCCTCGCCCACGCGGACACCACGCTGCTCGACGGTGGTCAGCATGGGGTCGCAGGCCACGGCCCGCTGGCCGTTGGTGAAGCCGCAGATGCTTATGTCGTCAGGTACGCGGAATCCCATGCGCTTGGCGGTGTAGAGAATGCCGATGGCCGTATCGTCGTTGACGGCGAAGAAACCGTCGGGCCGGTTCTCCATTCTCAGTATGTCGGGCGTGATGGCCTCTGCGTCGGCCCGGTTGTCACAGATGTGCATCAGTTGCTCGTCGGGACGTATGCCGTGCTTCAGCAGCGCGTCCTTATATCCGTTGAAGCGGTTTTTCGAAATCTCCAATGTCAGCGGCGAACCGTAAAAGGCAACGCGGCGGCAGCCCGTCTCCACCAGGTGGCTGACGGCATTGAAGGCCCCCATGTAGTCATCGACCACGACGCGGCTGGCATTGACGCCGGTGCAGATGCGGTCGTAGAACACCAGGGGCACGCCGGCGTCGATGAGCCGCTGGAAGTGGTCGTACTGCTGCGTGTCCTTAGCCTGCGAGACAATGATGCCGCACACCTTGTTCTCGAAGAACGACTGGCATATCTTCACCTCGCGCTCGTACTGCTCATTGCTCTGGGCCACCATGATGCGGTAGCCACGGGCCGAGGCTTCCTCCTCGATGCCCGAGAGCACGGAGGAGAAGTAGAAGTGAGTAAACTCCGGAATGATGACACCAATAACCTTGATGGCCTTCACCCGCGTGTTGCGCAGCGACTCGGCTATCATGTTGGGCGCAAAGTTGTGTTCGCGGGCATACTGCTGAATGGCTGCCCTGCGCTCGGCGCTGATGCGCGGAGAGTCCTTCAGTGCGCGAGAGACCGTGGCGACGGAGGTGCCAAACTCCCTCGCTATGTCTTTCATCGTCAACGGCGCTTTTTCTTCTTCCATGAAGGTGTATTGTTATTGGTTAGTGATGCAAAGATAACTATTAAACCCGAAAGGTGTACTCGTACCTTATTATTATTAATCTTTTAGGATATGCAAACGTTTGCACACCGCAAACCAATCTTTTGTTACTTAAAAAAGTACAACGAAAGCGAAAGAAAGCTATCTTTGCAATTGATTTAAGTCAATTATACGGTTATAACTAACAAACAAGTAATAATATCACTAACTAAAAAACAAATGATGAAGCAGGTAAACATTAGAATTCCGCTTAGAATGCTCGTCCTCTTGTTAGGACTCTTTCTATCGGTAGGAGCCTTTGCACAGCAGATTACTGTCAAAGGTTATGTTCAGGATGCTGAGAACGAACCGATTATCGGTGCGACGGTCCGCGTGGTAGGCACGCAGACGGCGGTCATTACCGATATTGACGGTAACTTCACCTTGCAGTGTAACCAAGGTGCCAGCATCCAGGTTTCTTACATTGGCTACGAAGTTGCCACCGTGGCAGCTGCCCCTGAGCTGGTCATTACGCTGAAGGACGAGGCCAACACGCTGAACGAAGTCGTGGTCATCGGTTATGGTGTTGCCAGAAAGACCGACCTGACCGGTTCGGTGACTGCCATCAAGCCTGACGAGAAGAACCATGGTCTGCAGGTCAGCGCCCAGGACATGATTCAGGGTAAGATAGCCGGTGTCAACGTGACCAACGGCGGTGGTACCCCTGGTGGCGGTGCTACTATTCGTATTCGTGGTGGCTCGTCGCTGAATGCATCTAACGACCCGCTGATTGTGATAGACGGTATGGCTATGGACAACCAGGGCATCAAGGGCGCACCTAACGCACTGGCCATGGTCAACCCGCAGGACATTGAGTCGTTCACTGTACTGAAGGACGCTTCTGCCACGGCCATCTACGGTAGCCGTGGTTCGAATGGTGTCATCATCATCACCACCAAGAAGGGACGCAAGAACCAGAAGCCTCAGATAAGCTACAACGGTAACGTCTCTATCTCCATGAGGCAGAAGTCGCTCGACCTGCTCGATGCCAACCAGTATCGTAAGTTCGTCAACGACTACTATGGCGAAAGCTCTGCCGCGGCTGCTCTTCTTGGCAATGCCAACACCGACTGGCAGAAGGAAATCTACCGCACAGCCGTTTCTACCGACCATAATGTGACGGTAGCAGGCGGTTTAGGCAACATGCCTTATCGTGCCAGCGTGGGCTTCACTCAGCAGGCCGGTATCCTGAAGACTTCTAACTATCAGCGCTTCACGGCTAACGTCAGCGTAAACCCGTCGTTCTTTGAGGATCACCTGAAGTTAAACATCAACGGAAAGTTCATGTATGCCCACACCAACTATGCTAACGATGCCGCCATTGGCAACGCTACCCGCATTGACCCGACGCAGGCCGTTCGCTCGAGCGACGAGGCATTCAAGAGCTACAATGGCTACTGGCAGTGGACAACGAAGGACGACGTCGAGGGTACGGTGTTCAACGACAAGGCCGTGGCCAACCCCGTCTCCAACCTCTATGAGAAGGACGACCGCGCCAACTCTTTCGACTACATGGCCAACATCGAGGCTGACTACCAGATTCACGGATTCGAGGACCTGCGCCTGCACGTCAACCTGAGCGGCGACTGGGCTAACGGTAAGCAGACTACCGACATGGCAGAGTGGGGACCCTCAACCTACCGTTTCGGTAACACCGGTTTCACCAAGGAGAACAAGTACAACCTCGTGGGTTCTGCCTATGCGCAATACTACAAGGACTTCACCGAGGAGCACCACTTTGACATCATGGCCGGTTACGAAATGTC